>Ga0207873_1000189_pt1 | contig 66488 bp, 64 predicted proteins | sample BGWIniCompost_FD_187373 | JGI IMG/M metagenome (GOLD analysis project Ga0207873, IMG submission 187373) | Cellulose adapted compost microbial communities from Newby Island Compost Facility, Milpitas, CA, USA - BGW Initial Compost (SPAdes)... ...
TTTCTTTTTGACGCGGATGAACGCGGATGAAGCGTGTTCAGTTCATGAGCACGGACCGGAACATGACGCCAGAAACGGATGGGCCCGAGAACTCGAAGAGAGATCGCGGGCCCATTCCGTTCTTGCCTTGTCCGCGTTCATCCGCGTAAATCCGTGTCAGGAACCTCATGTGGAATCGCCAGCGGAACTCCCGGCAGCGCTGCGGCGCAGGCGGTCGTGGATGGCCAGCCAGTCGGGGCCTTCCGGCGGGCGTTCGGCGAGCAGGAGGTGGGCGCCGCGGGCGTCCAGTTCGCGCAGGGCGGCATAGAGGCCGTGGGCGTAGCCGGCCGGGTCGGCGGGCAGGGTCAGGCCGGGCAGGCCGTCCGGCAGCGTGCCCAGTGCCAGGGCCTGCACCCGCTTGCCCAGGGTCTGCTGCTGCTCGGCCTCGGCCGGCAGCGCCTCCCGTGGCAGCAGCAGCAGGGGCGTGCGCGGGGCGTAGTGGGCTTCCAGGGTCCCGGAGGCACGCGGGCTGTCGCCGGCCGGGCCGGCGGCCACCGGGCCGATCACCGCCTCGATCCGTGCGCGCTCCAGCATGCCCGGGCGCAGGATGCGCGGCGTGTCGCCGGACAGGTCGACGATGGTGCTTTCGATGCCGACCCGGCACTCGCCGCCGTCCAGCACCACCGGCACGGCCTCGCCGAACTCGGCCCGCACGTGCGCGGCCGTGGTCGGGCTGACATGGCCGAAGCGATTGGCCGAGGGCGCCGCCAGGCCGCCGCCGAAGGCGCGCAGCAATGCCAGGGCCAGCGGGTGGTCGGGGCAGCGCAGGCCGACGGTGTCCTGGCCGCCGGTGACCTCGTCCGGCACCCGCGGCTGCCGGCGCAGGATCAGGGTCAGCGGTCCGGGCCAGAAGGCGCGGGCCAGGGCCCGGGCGGCATCGGGGATGTCGCGCGCCCAGGCGTCCAGGGCCTCGGCACCGGCCACGTGCACGATCAGCGGGTGGTCGGCCGGCCGGCCCTTGAGCGCGAAGATCCGCCGCACCGCTTCGGGATTGGCCGCGTCGGCGGCCAGGCCGTAGACGGTTTCGGTGGGCAGGCCGATGGCCTCGCCGCGGCGCAACGCGGCCAGGGCCTGTTCGAGCTGGGCGCCGGGGGTCGTCATGGCGCGCATTGTCCCATGCCCTCCCGCGGTTTGCCGCCGCCCGGCCGCAGGGAGGAAAATGCCGGTTTTCCGTAGCTCTGGAGCCGCACCATGTCCATCCTCCGCATGGCCGACCTCGACCTGGCCGGCAAGCGCGTCCTGATCCGCGAAGACCTGAACGTGCCGGTCAAGGACGGCCGCATCACTTCCGAGCAGCGCATCCAGGCCGCCCTGCCGACCCTGCGCCTGGCCCTGGAGAAGGGCGCGGCGGTGATGGTGATGTCGCACCTGGGCCGACCCAAGGAAGGCGTGTGGACCGCCGAGGATTCGCTGGCGCCGGTTGCCGCCCGCCTGGGCGAGCTGCTGGGCCGCGAGGTGCCGCTGCTGAAGGACTGGGTCGACGGCGTCGACGTGCAGCCCGGCCAGATCGTGCTGCTGGAGAACTGCCGCATGAACGTCGGCGAGAAGGCCGATGACGAGGCGCTGGCGAAGAAGTACGCCGCCCTCTGCGACGTCTTCGTGATGGATGCCTTCGGCACCGCCCACCGCGCCCAGGCCTCGACCCACGGCGTGATCCGCTTCGCCAAGCAGGCCTGCGGCGGCCCGCTGCTGATGGCCGAACTGGACGCCCTGGCCAAGGCCCTGCACGCGCCGGCGCGGCCGCTGGTGGCCATCGTCGCCGGCTCCAAGGTCAGCACCAAGCTGGAACTGCTGTCCAACCTGGTGACCAAGGTGGACCAGCTGATCGTCGGCGGCGGCATCGCCAACACCTTCATCGCCGCCATGGGCCACAAGGTCGGCAAGTCGCTGTGCGAGGCCGACCTGCTGGAGACGGCCCGCGGCATCATGGCCGACGCCAGGGCCCGCGGCGCCGAGATCCCGCTGCCCACGGACGTCGTGGTGGCGCCCGAGTTCGCCGCCGACGCCCCGGCCACCGTCAAGCCGGTGGACCAGGTGGGCGAGGGCGAGATGATCCTGGACATCGGCCCGGACACCGCCGCCCGCTATGCCGAGATCATCCGCAAGGCCGGCAGCGTGATCTGGAACGGCCCGGTCGGCGTCTTCGAGTTCGACGCCTTCGGCAAGGGCACCGAGGCCCTGGCCCGCGCCATCGCCGAGTCCGGCGCCTTCTCCATCGCCGGTGGCGGTGACACCCTGGCGGCGGTGGACAAGTATGGCGTCGAGTCCGGCATCAGCTACATCAGCACCGGCGGCGGCGCCTTCCTCGAGTTCTGCGAGGGCAAGGAGCTGCCGGCGGTGGCGGCCCTGAAGGCGCGCGCCGGCTGAACCCCGGGCGGTGCTGGCAGCGTCGCGGTGGCGTGCTAGCGTAGCGGCGATGCCGAATGCCGATGCCGCCATGAGCCCCCCGATCCAGCGCCGCACCAAGATCCTCGCCACCCTCGGCCCGGCCACCGACGCGCCGGGTGTGATGGACGGCCTGGTCCGGGCCGGGGTCAACGTGGTGCGGCTGAACTTCTCGCATGGCAGCGCCCAGCAGCACGCCGCCCGGGTGGCGGCCCTGCGCGAGGCGGCGGCGCGCGAGGGCCGCGAGGTCGGCGTGCTGGCCGACCTGCCGGGCCCGAAGATCCGCATCGAGCATTTCGCCGACGGCAAGGTGAGCCTGCGCGCCGGCCAGGCCTTCACCCTGGACTGCCGCGCCGACGCGCCGCCGGGCGATGCCTCGCGGGTGGGCGTGAGCTACCTGGGCCTGGTCGGCGACGTCGCCGCCGGCGACGTGCTGCTGCTGGACGACGGCCTGATCGCCCTGCGCGTCACCGCGGTCGAGGGCAGCGCCATCCACACCGAGGTGCTGACCGACGGCGTGCTCTCCGACCGCAAGGGTCTGAACCGGCTGGGCGGTGGCCTGTCCCTGGGCGCGCTGTCCGAGGCCGACCGCGCCCACATCGTCACCGCCGCCGGCCTGGACGTGGATTTCATCGCCGTGTCCTTCTGCCGCAGCGCCGCCGACATCGAGGAGGCGCGGGCCCTGGCCCGGGCCGCCGGCAGCGACGCGGCCATCGTCGCCAAGATCGAGCGCGCCGAGGCCATCGCCAACCTGGAGGAGATCACCGCCGCCGCCGACGTGGTGATGGTGGCCCGCGGCGACCTCGGCGTGGAGATCGGCGATGCCGAGCTGCCCGGCCTGCAGAAGAAGATCATCCGCACCGCCCTGGAGCACAACAGGGTGGTGATCACCGCCACCCAGATGCTGCAGTCCATGGTGGACAACCCGATCCCGACCCGGGCCGAGGTGCTGGACGTGGCCAACTCGGTCATCGACGGCACCGACGCGGTGATGCTCTCGGCGGAGACCGCCTCCGGCCACTACCCGGTGAAGGCGGTGGAGGCGATGGCGCGCATCTGCCTGGGCGCCGAGCGCCAGTTCAACCACGACACCGATTTCGAGAAGGCGCCGCGCGGCCTGCAGCGGGCCGACCAGGCCATCGCCATGGCCAGCATGTTCCTCACCGAGCACATCCAGGTGCGGGCCATCGTCGCCCTGACCGAATCGGGCGGCACCGCCCGCTTCCTCTCGCGTTTCCGTTCGCAGGTGCCGATCTACGGCCTTTCCAGGCACGCGCCGGCGCGCCGGCGCATGGCGCTGGTGCGCGATGTGTTCCCGATCGATTTCGACAGCCAGGGCATGGGCAGCCGCGAGGCCGCGGCCCGGGCGGTGGCGCACCTGTACAGGGCCGGCCTGCTGGCCGAGGGCGACCGGGTCATCCTGACCAGCGGCGATTCCATGGAATTGCACGGCGCCACCAACACCCTGCGCCTGCTCCAGGTCGGCGCCGGCGGCAAGGCCGAGGGCCTGGGCGAGCTCTGAGCCCGGGGCACGGCTCCGTTGGGGCTGTGGAAGGGGCCCGGAGGGCCGCGGTTCCGGGCCGGGGCCGGCGCAAGCAGGTATAATGCCGGGCTCCCAGCCACACCCCCGGAATCGCCATGAGCATCGACCAACTCGCCGAGACCGCCCAGGCCATGGTGGCCGCGGGCAAGGGCATCATCGCCATCGATGAGTCCACCAACACCATCAAGAAGCGTTTCGAGGCCGTCGGCGTCGAGAGCACCGAGGAGAACCGCCGCGCCTACCGGGAAATGCTGCTGACCACCCCGGGTCTGGGCGACTACATCTCCGGCGCCATCCTCTATGACGAGACCATCCGCCAGTCCACCCGCGACGGCGTGCCCTTCACCAAGGTGATGGCCGATGCCGGCGTGATCCCGGGCATCAAGGTCGACAAGGGCGCCATGCCGCTGGCCGGCTTCCCCGGCGAGCTGGTCACCGAGGGCCTGGACGGCCTGCGCGACCGCCTGAAGGAGTACGCGAAGCTGGGCGCCCGTTTCGCCAAGTGGCGCGCCGTCATCACCATCGGCGAGGACATGCCCTCGGGTACCTGCATCGAGGCCAACAGCCACGCCCTGGCCCGCTACGCGGCCCTGTGCCAGGAGCAGGGCATCGTGCCGATGGTGGAGCCGGAGGTGCTGATGGACGGCGACCACGACATCGACACCTGCTACGAAGTCACCGAGGTCACCCTGCGCTCGCTGTTCGGCGCCCTGTACGAGCACAACGTCATGCTCGAGGGCACCATCCTCAAGGCCAGCATGGTCGTGCCCGGCAAGAACTGCCCGGAGCAGGCCTCGGTCGAGGAAGTCGCCGAGATGACCCTGCGCTGCCTGAAGTCCTCGGTGCCGGCCACCCTGCCGGGCATCGTGTTCCTGTCCGGCGGCCAGAGCGACGAGGCGGCCACCGCCCACCTCAACGCCATGAACCAGATGGGTCCCAAGCCCTGGCCGCTGAGCTTCAGCTACGGCCGCGCCATGCAGTCGGCGGCGCTCAAGCTGTGGGCCAAGGACATGACGGGCAACTACGAGGCCGCCCAGAAGACCGTGTACGCCCGCGCCAAGGACAACGGCCTGGCCGCCCTCGGCCGCTGGAAGTCGGCTGCCTGATATCGGCTGCTGCCGTGGTCCCGCGAACGCCGGCCCCGTGCCGGCGTTCGCATTTCCGGGCCCCGCCCGGGCGCGGGCAACGGGCCCGGGCGTAGAATCGGGCCCTTGAGAACTTTCGCGCCGCCCCCGGGTCCATGCCTGGACCCCGCCCGCCGATGCGGGCCGCAGAAACAAGGAAGGTCCTGCCCCATGATCCGCCCGCGCCTGTCCGCCCTCCTGCTCGTCCTGCTCCTGGCCGCCTGCGGCCAGGAGGCGGCGGACAACGGCCCGCCGGCAGCAGTAGCGGTCACCACCACGGTGGTGCAGCCGCAGCCCTGGAGCGACACCATCGAGGCCCTGGGTACGGCCCGCGCCAACGAGTCGGTGCTGATCACCGCCAAGGTCACCGAGACCGTGGTGCGGGTGAACTTCCAGGACGGCGACGAGGTCGAGGCCGGGCACGTGCTGGTGGACCTGTCCGGCAAGGCCGAACTGGCCGGCCTGGAGGAGGCCGCGGCCGCCTACCGCGAGGCGAAGCAGCAGTACGAGCGCCAGCGCGAGCTGGCCGAGCGCAAGCTGATCTCCGCCGGCCAGCTCGATACCCAGCGCGCCGCCATGGAATCGGCCAAGGCCCGCCTGGACGCCACCCGCGCCCGCCTGGCCGACCGTGTCATCACCGCGCCCTTCGCCGGCGTGCTCGGCTTCCGCCAGGTCAGCCCCGGCACCCTGGTCACGCCCGGTACCACCATCGCCAGCCTGGACGACATCTCGGTGATCAAGCTCGACTTCACCATCCCCGAGACCTACCTCTCGGTGGTGGCGCCGGGCCAGATCATCCGCGCCCGCAGCGCGGCCTGGCCGGAACGCGAGTTCGAGGGCAGGGTGGTGACGGTGGACTCGCGCGTCGATCCGGTCACCCGCGCCGTCACCGTGCGCGCCGAGCTGCCCAATCCCGACCGCCTGCTGCGCCCGGGCATGCTGCTGACCCTGCGGCTGTACCAGCCCGAGCGCAGTGCCCTGGTGATTCCCGAAATCGCCGTCACCCAGATCGCCCGCGACGCGCACGTGTTCCGCCTGCGCGAGGACGGCACCGTCGAGCAGGTGCCGGTGCGCCTGGGGGCGCGCCGGGCCGGTGAGGTCGAGGTCACCGAGGGCCTGAACGCAGGCGACCGCATCGTCGTGGACGGCGTGGTGAAGCTGCGGCCGGGCATGCGCGTGGCCGAGGCGAAGGCCGACGTGCCGGCGGCGGGCTGAGGAGCGCGCCATGGTCCTGTCCGACCTCTCGATCCGGCGGCCGGTCCTGGCCACGGTGATGAGCCTCATGCTCGTCGCCCTGGGCCTGATCGCCTTCAGCCGGCTGACCCTGCGCGAGCTGCCCGACATCGACCCGCCGATCGTCTCCATCGACGGCAGCTACACCGGCGCTTCGGCCGCGGTGGTCGAGACGCGCATGACCCAGGTGCTGGAGGACGCCATCGCCGGCATCGAGGGCATCCAGAGCGTGGAGTCGCGCAGCCGCAACGGCGGCTTCGACATCACCATCGAGTTCAGCCTGGACCGCGACATCGAGAGCGCCGCCAACGACGTGCGCAGCGCCGTCAGCCGCGTCCTGGACCGGCTGCCCGAGGAAGCCGACCCGCCCGAGGTGGAGAAGGTGGCCGCCGGCGCCGAGGTGGTGCTCTGGCTGGCGCTCAAGAGCAGCAACATGGACCAGCTGGAGCTGGCCGACTACGCCGAGCGCTACATCGTCGACCGGCTGTCGGTGGTGGACGGCGTGGCCAACATCCGCGTCGGCGGTGCCCAGCGCTATGCCATGCGCATCTGGCTGGACCGGCAGGCGCTGGCGGCGCGCGGCCTGACCGTGGCCGACGTCGAGGCGGCACTGCGGCGCGAGAACGTCGAACTGCCGGCCGGCCGCCTGGAATCGTCCAGCCGCGACTTCACCCTGCGCATCGAGCGCAGCTACCAGGGGCCGGAGGACTTCGAGCGCCTGGCGGTGGCCAAGGGCAGCGATGGCCACATCGTGCGCCTGGGCGAGGTCGCCGACATCGCCCTGGAATCGTCCGACCGGCGCGCCTACTACCGCGGCGACGGCCTGCCCCAGGTCGGCCTGGGCGTGATCAAGACCTCGACCGCCAACAGCCTGGACGTCGCCAACGGCATCCGCGCCGAGCTGGAGCGCATCGCCGGCACCCTGCCCGAAGGCACCACCCTGGATGTGTCCTTCGACGCCACCGTGTTCATCGAATCGGCGGTGAACCGCGTCTACCAGACCCTGATCGAGGCCATCGTGCTGGTGCTGGTGGTGATCTACGTCTTCCTCGGCAGTGCCCGCGCGGCGCTGATCCCGGCGGTGACGGTGCCGGTCTGCCTGATCGCCTCCTTCCTCGGCCTGTACCTGTTCGGCTTCTCCATCAACCTGCTGACCCTGCTGGCCCTGGTGCTCTGCATCGGCCTGGTGGTGGACGACGCCATCATCGTGCTGGAGAACTGCCAGCGCCGCGCCGACCTGGGCGAACCGCCGCTGGTGGCGGCCCGGCGCGGCACCCGCCAGGTGGCCTTCGCGGTGATCGCGACCACGGCGGTGCTGATCGCCGTGTTCCTGCCGGTGGCCTTCATGGAAGGCAACAACGGCCGCCTGTTCCGCGAGCTGGCCGTGGCCATGGCCGGGGCCATCGCCCTGTCGGCCTTCGTGGCGCTGAGCCTGACGCCGATGATGTGCTCGCTGCTGGTGCGGCCGCATACCGCGCCGCGCGGCCTGGACGCCTGGATGCACCGCCAGCTCGGCCGCCTGACCCAGGCCTACCGCCGCCTGCTGGAGCGCACGGTTGGCCGGCCGGTGCTGTTCATCGTGGTCATGCTGGGCGCCTTTGCCGTGACCGCGCTGATGTTCTCCACCGCGCCGCGCGAGCTGGCGCCGCCGGAGGACCGCGGCGCCTTCTTCGTCATGGTGGCCGGTCCCGAGGGCGCCGGTTTCGACTACACCATCGCCAACCTGCACGAGATCGAGCAGCGCCTGTTGGCCATGCGCGACCGCGGCGAGCCGATCTACCGGGTGATCACCCGTGCCCCGGCCGGCTGGGGCGCCAGCGAGGAAATGCACACCGGCCAGGCCGTGGTCATCCTCGAGGACTGGAGCAAGCGCAAGCAGGACACCAGTGCCGTCGTGGCCGAGGCGCGGCGCGAGCTGGCCGGCATTGCCGGCGTGCGCGCCACGCCGATCGTGCGCCAGGGTCTGGTGCGCAGTTCCGGCCAACCGGTGCAGGTGGTGCTGGGCGGCCCCAGCTACGAGGAGCTGGCGCAGTGGCGCGACCGCATGATCGCGCGCATGGAGGAGAACCCGAAGCTGCTGTCGATCGACTCCGACTACAAGGAGACCCGGCCGCAGATGCGCATCGAGGTGGACCGCGCCCGCGCCGCCGACCTCGGCGTGTCCGCCCAGGAGATCGGCCGCACGCTGGAAACGATGATGGGCTCGCGCCGCGTCACCACCTTCGTCGAGGACGGCGAGGAATACGACGTCATCCTGCAGGCCCGCCAGTCCGACCGCGCCAGCCCGGCCGACCTGACCAGCCTGTACGTGCGCTCGCAGCGCACCGGCGAGCTGGTGCCGCTGTCCAGCCTGGTGACCCTGACCGAAGTGGCCGAGCCGGGCACGCTCAACCGCTACAACCGCCTGCGCGCCATCACCATCGAGGCCGGCCTGGCGCCGGGTTACACCCTGGGCGAGGCGCTGGACTGGATCCGCCAGGTCGCCGCCGAGGAACTGCCCGACTACGCCCAGCTCGACTACAAGGGCGAGTCGCTGGAATACCAGCGCGCCGGCGGCACCGTGGTGTTCACCTTCGCCATGGCGCTGCTGATCGTCTACCTGGTGCTGGCGGCGCAGTTCGAGAGCTTCCTGCACCCGGTGGTGATCATGCTGACTGTGCCGCTGGCGGTGCTGGGCGCACTGATCGGCCTGTGGCTGATGGGCTCGACGCTCAACCTGTTCAGCCAGATCGGCATCGTCATGCTGGTCGGCCTGGCGGCCAAGAACGGCATCCTGATCGTCGAGTTCGCCAACCAGCTGCGCGACGAGGGCAGGGCGGTGCGCGAGGCCATCCTCGAAGCCGCCGCCACCCGCCTGCGGCCGATCCTGATGACCTCGATCGCCACCATCTTCGGTGCGGTGCCGCTGGTGATCTCCACCGGCGCCGGTTCCGCCAGCCGCGTCACCATCGGCATCGTGGTGATCTTCGGCGTGGCCTTCTCGACCCTGCTGTCGCTGCTGGTGATCCCCGCCTTCTACGCCCTGCTGGCGCCGTACACGCGCTCGCCGGAAGCGGTGGCGCGCAAGCTCGAGCAGCTGGAGCGGGAAACGCCCTCGGTGGGTGGCCATGCCTGAGCGGCGTCGTCCCGCCCGCCCCGCGCCGGCCAGCGCCACGGCTGCGCCGCGCGAACAGCGGGTGTACGGCCTGAACGCCTGCCTGGCGCTGTTCCGGCAGCGGCCACAGGACCTGCGCAAGGTCTGGCTGCTGGAGTCGCGCATTCCCGCCCTGAAGCCGGTGCTGGCCTGGTGCGTGTCCCGCCGCATCGGTTACTCCGTGGTCGAGGCCGAGGACCTGCGCAAGCTTTCCGGCAGTGAGCACCACGAAGGCGTGGTCTTCTCGGCGCTGCCGCCGGCCGAGCGCAGCCTGGACGCCTGGTTGCGCGGCCTGCCGGCCGGGCCGGTGCTGGCGGTGTGGCTGGACGGCGTCGGCAATCCGCACAATCTCGGCGCCATCCTGCGTTCCTCGGCGCATTTCGGCGTGGCCGGCCTGCTGCTGCCGCAGGGCTCGTCGCTGGGCCTGTCGGGCGCGGCCGCCCGGGTGGCCGAGGGCGGCGCCGAGCAGGTGCCGCTGGTGCGCCTGGGCCGGCCGGACGAGAGCCTGGTGCGGCTGGAAGCCGCCGGCTTCGTCGCCGCCGCCACCGTCGTCCGCGGTGGCCAGCCGCTGTACGGCACCGCCCTGCCGGAGCGCCTGCTGCTGATGATGGGCGCCGAAGGCGAGGGCATGGATCCGGCCCTGGCCGGCGCCGCCGGCATGCGCCTGGGCATTCCCGGCACCGGCGCGGTGGAAAGCCTCAACGTCGCCGCCGCCACCGCCGTCTTCCTGGGCGAATGGTGGCGCCAGCACCGGACCTGAACCCGTTCAGGCCGGTCCGGGCATACTTCGGCCCCATGAAACGCTTCCTGCTTGCCCTGATCCTGGGCCTGGGGCTGGTCGTGTCCGCCCAGGCCCGCACCGAGTACGACGTCGAGTACGTCGTCCGCTTCCTGCCCGCCGAGGGCCAGGCGGACGTGTCCATCCGCCTGAAGCCGGGCAGCGGCGAGGTACGGCACATGCGCCTGCGCATGCCCGAGGCGCGCTATCCGCGCGTCTACGGTGACGGCGAGGTGGTCCGGGACGGCGACTACGTGGAGTGGACGCCGCCGGCCGGCCAGCCGGCGCGGCTGCGCTATCGCTACAAGGTGGACCACCGCCGCTCGGGCGGCGGCTACGACGCCCGCATGACGGCCGACTGGGCCATCCTGCGCGGCGACGACCTGGTGCCGAGCGCCACCGTGCGCAGCACGCCCGGCGCGGATTCGAAGGCGCGGCTGCGCTTCGTCCTGCCCGAGGGCTGGACCAATGTCGACACGCCCTTCCTGCGCAGCAAGGACGGCAAGTCCTTCGTGGTGGTCAACCCGGAGCGGCGCTTCGACCGGCCGGCGGGCTGGGTCATCGCCGGTGCCGTCGGCACCCGTCGCGAACAGATCGGCGAGACCGAGGTCAGCGTGGCCGGCCCCAAGGGTGACGTGATCCGCCGCAACGACACCCTGGCCTTCCTCTACAACCTGGTGCCGGAGTTCCGCCGCGCCTTCGGCGAGGTGCCGCGCAAGCTGCTGATCGTCAGCGCCGGCGATCCGATGTGGCGCGGTGGCCTGTCCGGCCCGCGCTCGCTGTGGCTGCATGCCGACCGGCCGCTGATCAGCGAGAACGGCACCAGCACGCTCACCCACGAGCTGTTCCATGTCATCACCCGCATCCGTGGCGCCGATGGCGACGACTGGATCGCCGAAGGCCTGGCCGAGTACTACTCGATCGAGCTGCTGCGCCGGGCCGGCCTCGTCAGCCCCGACCGGGCCGAGCGCGCCTTCGCCTGGATGCGCCGGCACGGGCGCGAGGTGAAATCCCTGGACACCGACCGTTCGGCCGGGCCGGTCACCGCCCGGGCCGTGCAGCTGTTCCAGGAGCTGGACGCGGAGATCGGCAAGGCCAGCGGCGGCAGGAAGGACCTGGACGACCTGGTGAAACGCCTGCTGCCCCTGCGCGAGATCTCGCGCGAGGACCTGGCCCGCGAGTTCGAGGCGCTGACCGGCAGCGCCTCGAAGGTGCTGGACACGCCGCTGCTGCGCTGAGCGGCGCGTCCGGCCCTACGGCTTCTTCGGCGCGCTGCCGAAGTCCACCGTGGTTTCCGCCGCCAGCCAGGCCAGCACGGCATAGGCCGCGACCTGCTGGTCCAGCGCCGCCGGCTCGATCTTGTCGAGCGTGTCGTTGGCGGTGTGGTGGTAGTCGAAATAGTCGGTGCCGTCCTGGGCCAGCTGTGCCCACGGCGCGCCCAGGGCCGCGATCGGGATGACATCCGGGCCCGGGCCGCCGCCCTCGCGCTCGACCCTCACGCCCAGTGGCGCCAATACCTCGCCGATGCGCTCGATCACCGGCCAGGCCGCCTCGTCCACGCCGGCATGCAGGGCATAGACGCGGCCGGCGCCGAAGTCGCTTTCCGCGCCCAGCTGGTGCAGGGGCACCGTGCCTTCGGCGGCGCGGGCGTCGGCATAGGCCTTGCCGCCGTACAGGCCCTGTTCCTCGTTGGCGTAGGCGATCACCCGCACGCTGCGTCGCGGCCGCCCGTCCAGGCTGGCGATCAGCGCGCCGGCGGCAGCGGTGATGGCCACGCCGGCGCCGTCGTCGATGGCGCCGGTGCCCTGGTCCCAGGAATCCAGGTGGCCGCCGATGGTCACCACTTCCTCGGGCAGCTCGCGCCCGGTGACCTCGGCGATGACGTTGTGGGAGGTGTATTCGCCGGGCAGCTCGGCGCCGATGTCCAGGCGCAGCTTCACGGCGTGGCCCGCGGCGAGCATGCGCGCCAGCTGGTCGGCGTCGGGATTGGACAGGGCGGCGGCGGGAATGCGCGGCACGTCATCGGCGTAGCGCATGACGCCGGTGTGGGCGAAGCGGTCGTTGCTGGTGCCGATGGAGCGGATGACCACCGCCACGGCGCCCTTGCGTGCGGCCTCGACGGCGCCCTGGCTGCGGGCCCCGACGGCGGGGCCGTAGCCGCGGCCGTCGCGGAAGCGCTCCATGCGGTTGCTGATGAAGGCGATCTTGCCTTCAAGGCTGCCCTCGGGCGCGGCCTTGAGTGCGTCCAGGGTGGCGAACTCGACCACCTCGGCCTCGAGCGCGCCCTCGGTGCCGATGCTGCCACCCAGGGCGGTGATCACCAGCGGCTGCGGAAAGGGCGAGACGACTTCCGCGCGCTCGTGCTGGCGCAGCCAGACGGGGAAGGTCACCGGCTCCAGCCAGACCCGGTCGAAGCCCATCTGCTCGAAGCGGGCCTTGGTCCAGGCCACGGCACGGGCATCGGCCTCGGTGCCGGCCAGGCGCGGGCCGATCTCGGTGGTCAGGCCTTCGACGAAGTCCCAGGCGAGGTTGCCGGCCAGGGCCTGCTCGCGCAGGCGCTCGGCGGTGGCGATGGCCTGGGCGTCCAGGCCGGCATCGGCGGCCCGCACGGCAGGCGAGGAGAGGGTGGAGAAAGCAAGGAAACCAGCAAGCAGACAGCTGTAAACGCGCATCCCTTCTTGTCCTGGAATGAAGGCGCCGGCCCGGAGGCCGGCGCGGTTGGCGAGCGGAGCGGTCAGCGCGACTTGAGCGCGTCGCGGATCTCGGTGAGCAGCTTCACTTCCTCGCTCGGGCCCGGCGGCGGCGCCTCGGCGGCCTCCTGCTTGCGCTTGAGCGAGTTCATCGCCTTGATGAACAGGAAGATGGCGAAGGCGATGATGAGGAAGTCGACGATGGTCTGGATGAAGGCGCCGTAGTTGAGCATCAGCGCCGGCACGGCGTTGCCGGCGGCGTCGACGCTGGCGGCGCGCAGCTCGATGGCCAAGTTGCTGAAATCGACGCCACCGACCAGCAGGCCGACCAGCGGCATGATGACGCCATCCACCAGCGAGGAGACGATCTTGCCGAAGGCCGCGCCGATGACCACGCCGACGGCGAGGTCCACGACGTTGCCGCGCATCGCGAATTCCCTGAATTCCGAGATCATGCCCATGGTGCGTCCCCGTGCTTCGGCGATATCCGCCGTCCCGGGAAATCTACACCAGAAGGCTCAGGCGATGCCGCCCTGCAGTTCGATCAGGTCGTCGAGGCCGGCACGGAAGCGGTCGCCCGGCTGCAGGGCCGCCACGCCGGCCGGCGTGCCGGTGAAGATCAGGTCGCCGGCGCGCAGGTCGTAGAGTTTGGACAGCTCGTGGATGATCTCGGCGACGGTGAACACCATCTGGTCCAGCGTCGCCTGCTGGCGAAGCTCGCCATTGACCTCGAGCCAGAGCCGGCGCGGGCCGAGCGCGCCGGCCATGTCGGCCGGCACCACCTCGCTGACCGGTGCCGAGCGGTCGAAGCCCTTGCCGGTGTCCCAGGGCAGGCCGCCGGCCTTGGCCCGGGCCTGCAGGTCGCGCCGGGTCAGGTCCAGGCCGACCGCGTAGCCGAACACCAGGGCCGGCGCGCCGTCCACCGGCACCACGCCGTCGGCGTCGCGGCCCAGGGCCACCACCAGCTCGACTTCGTGGTGCAGGTCGGAAGTGCCGCGCGGGTAGGGCAGCAGGCCGCCGCCGGGCACGGCCGCGTCGGCGGGCTTCATGAAGAAGACGGGATTGCCGCGGTCCACCGCCGCGCCCATCTCCTTGGCGTGGTCGGCGTAGTTGCGGCCGATGCAGTAGATGCGATGCACCGGGAAGCGGGCCGCGCTGCCGCGCACCGGCAGGCGGGTCGGGGCAGGGGCGGGAAAGACGGTCTGGTCCATCAGTACCTGGAGCGGGATCCGGCGCGCGGCCGGTGGGGCCTCAATGCAGGCCGAGCCGGCTGTCGGGCTTGCGCACCAGGGTGTACTCGCCCTCGATGACGTCGCCGGCCTGGGCCGGGCGGGCGCCCTCCTCGCGGTGGTTGCGCCACAGCCGGCGCAGGGCCGTGAACAGCAGCATGCCCAGGCCGATCACCACGCCGAACACCACCAGCACCGCCAGCAGCAGCACGCCGAGCAGGCCCAGCAGTACCCGCAGCAACGGGTTGCGCGGCTTGCAGGGCCGGTAGGCGAAGAGGCGGTGGAAGACGAAGGTCATCGCGGGCGTGGCAGACTACGGGGGTCGCAGTATGGCGAGCCCGCCCGTGGAAAGTGTAAGTGGATCGTTAATCCGCCTGGACGGCGAACCCCCGGAGGGGCTGTCCGAATGCGAAGTGGAACATGAGGGCGAACGGCAGTCGCTGATCGTGCTGCGCCAGGGCGCCCGGGTGCGCGCCTGGCTCAATGTCTGCCCGCATGCCGGCCGCCGGCTGGACTGGGCGCCGGGCAAGTTCCTGGTGGACAAGGAAGGCCGCCTGGTCTGTGCGGCTCACGGCGCCGTGTTCGAGATGGGCCAGGGCGAGTGCGTGGCCGGGCCCTGCAAGGGCTCTTCGCTGGTGCCGGTGCCGGTCAGCCTGGGCTGAGCCCGAGGCTCAGAACATCAGGTTCACCACCAGCAGGATGATCAGCAGGTAGACCAGGGTCAGCGGCCCGCCGACCCGCCAGAAATCGCGCGGGCCGTAGCCGGCCGGGCCGGTCACCATCGCCAGCACCGGGTTGGACACGCTCAGGAAATTGGCCGAGGCCGACAGCGCCACCAGCACGGCAAAGGCCAGCGGGCTGCCGCCGGAGGCCAGGGCCAGGTTGATCGCCATCGGCACCATGACCACGGTCGCGCCGACGTTGCCGATGACCAGGGCGAAGCCCGTCGACAGCACACAGACCGCCACCTGCAGGACCCAGACCGGCACGTCGTCGCCGATCCGCTCGAGCAGTTGCTGCGCCAGCCAGGCGGCGGTGCCGGTGGAATCCATGGCCCAGCCCAGCGGGATCAGGCAGGCCATCAGGAACACGGTCTTCCAGCTGACCGCGGCATAGGCCTCATCCATGTTCAGCACGCCGGTCAGCATCATGGCGGCGGCGCCGGACATCAGCGCGATCGGCACCGGCACCAGGGTGGTCAGGGCCAGGGCCATGGCGCCGATGAACACGCCCAGGGCCCACCACAGCTTGTGCGGCCGCTGCTCGCCCTTGGGATAGTCGGTGACCACGACGAAGTCGCGGCTGCCGCTGGCCTGGGCCAGGTCGGTCCAGATGCTGTGGAAGACCAGCATGTCGCCGGCCTTCATCGGCATGTTGCGGATGTTCTCGCGCCAGACCTGGCCCTCGCGGTTGATCGCCAGCAGGCTGATGCCGAAGCGCTTGCGCAGCTGCAGCTGCGCCTGGGTCTTGCCGATGAAGGACGAGGTCGGCGGGATCACCGCCTCGGAAATGCCCGAGCGGCTGGGATTGAACAGGTCGGCGAAGTTGCGCAGCCGCGCCGACATGCGCAGCAGGTTCTTCTGCGCGTAATCCTGCACCTCCTCGCGCGGGCCCATCACGCCCAGCACGCTGCCCACCCAGATCATCTGGTCGGCCGGCGGCGCCAGCCGGGCCTCGTTGCCGCTGAGCAGGGCCAGCAGCAGCGGCGCGTCCTTCTGCGCCTCGGCCTCGCCGACGCTCATGCCCACCAGCGGGCTTTCCGAGGTGACGGTCAGTTCGAAGACTTCGCCCTCGATGCCGTAGGCCTGGGCGAAGTAGCTCTGGGTGCGGCCGGGGGCCACGCCCTTTTCCTCGCCCACTTCCTTGCCGAGCAGGCGGCGGCCGAAGCCGCGGAAGTAGGCGGCGCCGGCCACCAGCAGCAGCACGCCGATCGGCAGCGGCGCGAACATCTCCAGCGGCTCAAGGGTGGCCGCGCCCGAGGGCAGGTTGCGGTTGGCGGCCACCAGCAGGTCGTTGAGCATGATCAGCGGCGAGTTGCCGATCATGGTCAGGCTGCCGCCCAGCACGATGGCCGCCGCCACCGGCATCAGCAGCCGGCCCAGGCCGATGCCGGTACGGCCGGACAGGCGCGAGGCCACCGGCAGGAACAGGGCCATCACCGACGGGTTCTGCATGAAGCCGGAGGAGAAGCCGGCCAGGGCCGAGGTCAGCAGGATCAGCCGCTCCTCCATGCCCTTGGATACCCGCAGCAGCCAGTTCGCCACCCGGTGCAGGGCGCCGGTGCGGTCCAGGCCGGCGCCGAGGATCATGGTGGCCATCACGCTGATGACGGCATTGCCGGAGAAGCCGTCGAAGATCTGGCTCGCCGGCACCAGCCCGGTCAGGCCCAGCACCACCAGCACCACCAGCGCCGTGGCGTCGGCGCGGATGCGCTCGAACATGAACATGCCGATGGTGAAGCCGACCAGCCCCAGCACGATCACCATGTCGCGGGTCAGGGCCAGGCCGGTCTCCATGGGCGGGGCTTACTCCTGGATGCGGTCGTACAACAGGTCCCAGACACCGTGGCCGAGTTTCAGGCCACGGGCCTCGAAGTGGGTCTGGCGGCGCCATTCCGGCCGCGGCAGGCTGCGGCGCGGGCCGGCCCGGTTGCGCAGGCGCGGTTCGGCGTCGAGCACGTCCCACATGTGTTCGGCGTAGGGCTGCCAGTCGGTGGCCAGGTGCAGCAGCCCGCCCGGACGCAGGCGCTGGCACAGCAGGTCCACGAAGGGCGGCTGGATCAGCCGCCGCTTGTGGTGCCGCTTCTTGTGCCAGGGGTCCGGGAAGTAGATGCGCACCTCGTCCAGCGAGCCGGGCGCGAGCTCCTCGCGCAGCACCTCGACCGCGTCATGCTGGTAGACACGCAGGTTGCGCAGGCCTGCGGCCGCGGCGGCGTTGAGCAGGCGGCCGACGCCAGGGCCGTGCACTTCGATGCCGATGAAATCGCGATCCGGCTCGCGTTCGCAGGAGAACAGCAGTTGCTCGCCATTGCCGAAGCCGATCTCGACCACGCGCGGGGCCTGGCGGCCGAACACGGCATCGAAGTCGCGCGGCTGGCCCCGGTAGTCCAGGCCGTAGGTGGGCCAGTGCAGCTCGAAGGCGCGCTTCTGCGCCTCGGTCTGCCGGCCCTGGCGGAGCACGAAGCTGCGGATCGGGCGGTGCCGGAGGCTTTCCTGGCGGGAGTCCTGGTCGCGGGCGTCGGACATGGCCGCGGCCGCGCTCACAGGAAGTGCCCGTCCACGGGCGAGGAGGCGTTGGCGTGCCGTTTCTTCGGGATGCGGCCGGCCAGGTAGGCCTCGCGCCCGGCCTCGACGGCCTTGCGCATGGCGCTGGCCATCAGCACCGGGTCCTTCGCGCCGGCGATGGCGGTGTTCATCAGCACGCCGTCGCAGCCCAGCTCCATGGCGATGGCGGCGTCGGAGGCGGTGCCGACGCCGGCGTCCACCAGGATCGGCACCTTGGCGTTCTCGACGATCTCGAGGATGGACCAGCGGTTCTGGATGCCCAGGCCCGAGCCGATCGGCGCCGCCAGCGGCATCACCGCCACGCAGCCAATCTCCTCCAGGCGCTTGGCCAGGATCGGGTCGTCGCTGGTGTAGACCATCACCTGGAAGCCCTCGGCGACCAGGATCTCGGCTGCCTTCAGCGTCTGCACGACGTCGGGGTAGAGGGTCTTCTGGTCGCCCAGCACCTCGAGCTTCACCAGCGAGTGGCCGTCCAGCAGCTCGCGCGCCAGCCGGCAGGTGCGCACCGCGTCCTCGGCGGTGTAGCAGCCGGCGGTGTTGGGCAGGATGGTGTAGCGGTCCGGCGGCAGCACATCCAGCAGGTTGGGCTCGCCGGGGTTCTGGCCGATGTTGCTGCGGCGGATGGCGACCGTGACGATCTCGGCGCCGGCGGCCTCGGTGGCGCGGCGGGTTTCCTCGAGATCCTTGAACTTGCCGGTGCCGGTCAGCAGGCGGGAACGGTAGGTCTTGCCGGCGATCACCAGGGGATCGGCGGGCGGGGCGGCTGCGGCGGGTTCCATGGCCCGGATTATGGCCCGTCAGGGCGTCCGAGTTAACCCTTTCTTAAGGGCAGCGTTCAGCCGCCGCCGATGGCGTGGATGACTTCGACCCGATCGCCCTCGGCCAGGACCTGGTCGGCATGCCGGCTGCGCGGCACCACTTCCAGGTTCAGCTCGACCGCGACCTTGCGGCCGCCGTATCCGGCCAGGTCCAGCAGCCCGGCCACCGTGGTGCCGGCAGGCACCTCGCGGGGTTCGCCATTGAGCAGGATTTCCATGCCGGCAATGGTAGCCGGGATCGGCCGGCGGGAGATTGCGGCGCCGCCGTCGGGCTCCGCATAATCGGTGCCGACCGCGGGTGTAGTTCAATGGTAGAACCTCAGCTTCCCAAGCTGATGACGTGGGTTCGATTCCCATCACCCGCTCCATGATCCTGACGGCGGCCCTCCGGGGCCGCCGTCGCCATCTCCGGCCCGTGCCGTGGAGGTACGCATGCCTCAGCCCGTCAGACTGGGCTGGCGCGAATGGGTGGCCCTGCCCGCGCTGGGCATCCTCGCCATGCGCGCCAAGATCGACACCGGCGCGCGTTCCTCGGCCCTGCACGTCGAATTCCAGGAAAGCTTCCGGCGCGAGGGCGCGGAGTGGGTGCGCTTCGCAATTGCCACCGGCGTGCACGGCGTTGGCCAGAGCCTGGCCGAGGCACCGGTGCTGGACCGGCGCCGGGTCACCGATTCGGGCGGCCACAGCAGCGAGCGGGTCTTCATCCGTACCACGCTGCGGCTGGCCGGCCTGGCCTGGGAGGCCGAGGTCAACCTGACGCAGCGGCGGAACATGCTCTTTCCCATGCTGCTGGGACGTACCGCCCTGGCCGGGCGCTTCCTGGTGGATCCGGCCGCATCCTTCCTGCATGGCGAGGAGCCGCCGCTGCCATGAAGATCGCCATCCTCTCGCGCAATCCACGCCTGTATTCCACCCAGCGCCTGGTCGAGGCGGCGCGCGCCCGCGGCCACACCGTGCGCGTGCTGGATCCGCTGCGCTGCTACATGGCCATCGCCCCCGGCGGCTTCCGCCTGCGCTACAAGGGCCGCGAGCTCAGCGGCATCGACGCGGTGATCCCGCGCATCGGCGCCTCGGTGACCTTCTACGCGACGGCGGTGCTGCGGCAGTTCGAACTGATGGGCGCCTACACGCCCAATCCCTCCGACGCCATCCTGCGCGCCCGCGACAAGCTGCGCTGCCACCAGATGCTGGCCGGCGAGGGCCTGGGCCTGCCGCTGACCGTGTTCGGCGACAACCCGGACGACACCGAGGATCTGCTCGGCCTGCTCGGCAAGCCGCCGCACGTGGTCAAGCTCAACGAGGGCGCGCAGGGTACCGGCGTGGTGCTGGCGGACACCGCCGGCGCCTCGCGCAGCCTCATCGAGGCCTTCCGTGGCCTGTACGCCAACTTCGTCGTGCAGGAGTTCATCGCCGAGGCCAAGGGGGCCGACCTGCGTGCCTTCGTGGTCGGCGACCGGGTGGTGGCGGCGATGAAGCGGCAGGCGGGGGAGGGCGAGTTCCGTTCCAACCTGCACCGGGGCGGCCAGGCCAGTCCGGTCCGTCTCAGTGAGGCCGAGACGGAGACGGCCGTCCGCGCCGCCCGGATCATGGGCCTGGGCGTTGCGGGCGTGGATATGCTGCGGTCGAACCGGGGCCCATTGGTGCTCGAAGTGAACTCAAGTCCGGGCCTGGAAGGCATAGAAGCGGCCTCCGGGGTGGACGTGGCCTCGGCCATCGTCTCCCTGGCCGAAACCGGGGCCCGGGAGGCCGCCCGGGCCCGGCCCGCCCGGCCGGCCAGGAGGCGGCGTGGCTTAACCAAAGGGTGAAGCCGATTTAACGGCTCCTTAATACCTCGCGGCCTAGGCTTGCCGGGCCAGTAAAGCCCATGGCCTCCTCGTCAGGTGGTTCCCACGGATTTACGGCAATCGGGGCAGTAGCAACCTTTCGGCCCGGCGAGGCGGCGAAACCGTCCCCGGGCCGTTTTCTTGCCCGGGGTGGGGTGCCGATATGCCCCGGGCATGACCGATGTCGCATGTCCGCAAAGGCCGCGGTTGAGGCATCATCGGGCGACCACCAAGAGAGAGAGGGTTTTATGCCGAGGAAGTTCCTAATCCTGCTGCTGGCCGCGCTGGCCCCGGTCGCCCTTGCGCAACCGCAGCAGTTGTCGCTGGCCGAAGGTGAGTTTGCCGCCCAGCGCGCCAAGATCGAGCAGGATCTGAATGACGGCAAGACGTACGTCGAACTCAGCAGCGCCGATCGTGCCAAGGTGATGGAGTCGCTCAATCGCATGTCGAGCACGCTCCAGGGCGTGGAATCCGTGGACCAGCTGAGCGAAGATCAGAAGGTCCTCGTCTTCAATGATCAGGAAGTGGTCAACACCATCCTGACCCAGGCCGCCGAGGACAGCCAGCTGGTCTGCGAGCGCACCCGTCCCACCGGCAGCAATCGTCCGGTCACCCGTTGCGAGACGGTGGCCGAGCGGCGCCGCCGTCGTGAGAACGACCAGCAGAACCTGCAGCGTGCCCAGCGCGGCATCGGCCCGCCGAACAACTGAGTCGACATGCGCATCCTGGTCGTCGAAGACAATCGCGACATCGCCGCCAACCTCGGCGACTACCTCGAGGACCGCGGCCACACGGTCGATTACGCCGCCGACGGCGTGACCGGCCTGCACCTGGCCGTGGTCAACGAGTTCGACGCGATCGTCCTGGACCTGAACCTGCCGGGCATGGATGGCCTGGAGGTATGCAGGAAGCTGCGGCAGGAAGGCCGCAAGCAGACGCCGGTGCTGATGCTCACGGCCCGGGATTCCCTGGACAACAAGCTGGAAGGCTTCGAGTCCGGGGCCGACGACTACCTGGTCAAGCCCTTCGCCCTGCAGGAGGTGGAGGCAAGGCTCTCGGTGCTGGCCCGCCGCGGCAAGGCGGCCCAGCCCCGGGTGCTGAACGTGGCCGACCTCGAGTTCAACCTCGACACCCTCGAGGTCCGCCGCGGCGGCAAGCTGCTGCAGCTTAATCCCACCGCGCTGAAGATCCTGCAGGCGCTGATGGAGGCCTCGCCTTCCGTGGTCACCCGCCAGGAGCTGGAGACCCGGGTCTGGGGCGAGGAGCTGCCCGACAGCGATTCCCTGCGCGTGCACATCCATGGCCTGCGCGCCGCGGTGGACAAGCCTTTCGACAAGGCCCTGATCCAGACCCGCCACGGCATCGGTTACCGGATCGCGGATCCCGACGCCGGCTGAGGCGCCCATGCGCTATCGGCACCGGCTCCGCAGCCGAATCATCCTGTCCTTCTTCCTGTTGGGCTTCGGCCTGACCGGCCTGTTCGCGGCTGCCACCGTGCTGCTGCGCGAGCGCCTGGAGGACCAGCTGATCGGCGAGGCCCTGCTGGACAACGTCGCCGACTACGCCGAACAGTTCTACCGGGACCCGGAGAACGCCGACCTGATCGCCTTCGAGAAGATCCGCGGCGGCGTCTTCAGCAAGCGCCGCTTCGGCAACGTGCCTTTCGCCTGGCGCGATCTGCCCGACGGCGTGCACGAGATCACCGAGCAGCAGGCCGACGGCCGGGTCCGGATCTACAAGCTGGCGGTGCGCAAGGATGAGGACTACTGGTTCTTCCTCAGCTACGACATCGCCCAGGAACGGGCCAGCCAGCAGCAGCTGAGCTATGCCCTGGCCGGCGCGGTGGTGCTGTTCTCGCTGCTGTCGCTGCTGGTGGGCTGGTGGTCGTCCAAGCGGGTGATCAGCCCGGTGACCGAGCTGGCGCGCCGGCTGGAGACCATGTCCGGGCGCGAGCGGCCGGAGAAGCTTGCGCCGCACTTCGCCGACGACGAGGTCGGCCAGCTGGCGGCGGCCCTGGACGATTACGCCGAACGCATGACCTCGCTGGTCAAGCGCGACCGCGAGTTCAACTCCGACGTCAGCCACGAGCTGCGCACGCCGCTGGCGGTGATCCGCGGCGCCGCCGAGCTGATGCTGGCCAACCCGGACCTGCCGGAGAAGATGCGCCAGCGCCTGTTCCGCATCGACCGCGCCGCCCAGCAGTGCGCCGACCTGACCACGGCCCTGCTGATGCTCTCGCGCAACGAGCGCGGCACCGGCCACACGCCGCTGCGCCGGCTGGCCCTGCAGCTGGCCGAGGCCAGCCGCGCCCAGCTGGGCAACAAGCCGGTGCAGATCCGCGTCGAGGGCGGCGAGGGTGTGCACGTGGACGCGCCCGAGGCGGTGCTGTCGGTGGCCCTGGGCAACCTGGTCGGCAATGCCTGCAAGTACACCGCCGAGGGCGAGGTGGTGATCACCGTCGAGCCCGGCCTGGTGCGCATCGAGGACACCGGCCCGGGCCTGAGCGAGGAGGACGCGCTGCGCCTGTTCGAACGCGGCTACCGCGGCTCGGGCGCCGCCGGCACCGTCGGCGGCGGCATCGGCCTCTCCATCGTTCGCCGCCTCTGCGAACTCTACGGTTGGCGCGTCAGCATCATGCCCCGCCCCGAACGCGGCGCCGTCGCCACCCTCCGCTTCGCGCCGGAAGAAGAAGTCCTTTGACCCGGACTGACGCGGCAAGTCCGCGTCAGGAACCCTTCACACGTAATCCAGCCAGTCTTCCGGAACCGGCGTCTGGCCGTTGAAGATGCCGAAGAAGAGATCCTGCAGCTGGCGGGTGAGCTTGCCGGGCTTGCCGTCGCCGACCGGGCGGCCGTCGACGCTGCGGATCGGGGTGATCTCGGCGGCGGTGCCGCACATGAACAGCTCGTCGCAGAGGTAGAGGTATTCGCGCGGCAGGTCGCGCTCGACCACCTCGATGCCGTTGGCGCGGGCCAGGCGGATGAGGGTGTCGCGGGTGATGCCGTTGAGCAGGGCGGCGCTGACCGGGGTGGTGTGCAGGGCGCCGTTGAAGACCAGGAACAGGTTCTCGCCGGCACCCTCGCTGAGCAGGCCGGTGCTGGCCAGGGCGATGCCTTCGCCGAAACCGAGGCGCCGCGCCTCGCGCGCCACCAGCTGGCCGCTGAGGTAGTTGCCGCCGGCCTTGGCGCCGGCCGGGATGGTGTTGGGCGCGAAGCGCTGCCAGCTTGAGACGCAGGCATCGATGCCTGCCTCGAGTACGCCCGGGCCGAGGTAGGGGCCCATGTGCCAGGCGGCGACGGCGACATCGATCGGCGTATCCGCCGACAGCCCGAAGCCGCCCAGGCCGCGGTAGGCGATCGGCCGCAGATAGGCGCGTTCCAGGCCGTTGGCGCGGATCACCTCGCGGCAGGCCCCGGTCAGGGTGGCCTGGTCGTAGGGAATCACCATGTCGTAGATCTTCGCCGACTGGTACAGGCGGCGCAGGTGGTCGCCGAGGCGGAAGATGGCCTGGCCGTTCGGGGTCGGATAGCTGCGGATGCCCTCGAACACCGAGGAGCCATAGTGCAGGCCATGCGCCATCACATGCACGGTCGCCTCGGCCCAGGGCTTGATGCGGCCGTTGTGCCAGATGTGGCTGGGATAGGACTGGGTCATGACGGGCTCCGACGGCAAGCGTGACCGGCCGATTCTAGCCGCTGCCGCCCATTCGCCGCCTGCTCAGAATTCGATCCACCAGCAACCGGCATGCCGGCGCAGGCGGAAATCCACCACCACCGAGCCGGCATCGGCCGGGCCGCTGGCCTGGTGCACGCGCAGGCCGGTGGGCGGGCCCTCTGGCGGTGGCTCGACGGCAGGCGCGGCGAGGTCGGCGAAGACGGGGTCGGGCGCAGGCTCGGCAGCCGGCGTGAGCCATTCCAGCGCCTGCACGGGGCGGCCCACCACCCGTTCCAGTTCGTCCATCAGGAAACGGGCGCCGCCGGCGCTGGTGCCGGCCCAGTGGTAGTAGCTGGCCAAGCGGTTGACGTCGCGGGTTTCCAGGGCGGCGCGCACACCCTCGAACAGCGCTTCGGGCTTGCGCGCGCAGTCGACAGGGGTGAAGCCGGTGTCGGTGCCTTCCGCGGCCCGGGCTCCGGGATCGCCGCGGGCGGTGGCGCCCTGGTATTCGCAGGGCTGGTCGCTGTAGATGGGCTGGCCCTGCGGGCCCAGGCAGCGGTACACGCCCGCCTGCGCCCGCGTCGGCAGCGGGCCGGCCAGGGCCAGCGAGGCCAGGAACACGCAGGGCAGGGCGGCGCGCATGCCGCCAGCCTAGCGCGGGCTCAGGCCAGCCGCGACAGCACGGCCTCGGTCGGCCTGGCGAGGTTCAGGGTGTAGAAGTGCAGCTCCGGCGCGCCGCCCTCGAGCAGGCGCCGGCACATCGCCGCCACCACGTCGGCACCGAACTCGCGCACGGCCTTCGCGTCGTCGCCGTAGGCCTGCATGCGCTTGGCGATCCAGCGCGGGATCTCGGCGCCGCAGGCCTCGGAGAAACGCCGCAACTGGGCGAAATTGGCGATCGGCATGATGCCCGGCACGATCGGTACGCTGACGCCGGCCCGGCGTGCCTCGTCGACGAAGCGGAAATAGGCGTCGGCGTTGAAGAAGTACTGGGTGATGGCACCGTCGGCGCCGGCGTCCACCTTGGCCTTGAAGTGGCGCAGGTCGGCCAGGGCGTCCTCGGCCTGCGGATGCGTCTCCGGATAGCAGGCCACCTCGATGCGGAAATGCTCGCCGTGTTCCTCGCGGATGAAGGCGACCAGATCGGCGGCATGGCGGAACTCGCCGGTGCGGGCCATGCCCGAGGGCAGGTCGCCGCGCAGGGCGACGATGCGGCGGCAGCCGAGGGCGCGGTAGAGCTTCAGCAGTTCGCGCAGCTCGGTGCGGGTGCCGCCCATGCAGCTCAGGTGCGGCACGGCGTCCAGGCCGTGTTCCTGGCGCAGCCGGCGCACGGTCTCGGGGGTGTAGCTCAGGGTCGAACCGCCGGCGCCGAAGGTCACCGAGACGAAGGCCGGCGCATGCGCCTTCAGCCGCGTCACGGTGCGGTCCAGCTGGGCGCGCTGGTCCTCATCCTTGGGCGGATAGAACTCGAGGCTGATGCGGGGCATGGGCGGTCCGGCGGCGGTGACCGGGCGACTATATCCCTTCATCCGGATGGATGTGAACACCAAAATGGGGTCAGGTTCACTTCCGAAGTGAACCTGACCCCGTTAAGAATCCGGGCATGAGCATCGAAATGACCGACTTCGCCCGCCGCCGCCTCTTCCCCGGAGACGGCCGCCGCACCGCCATCCAGGACATCAGCGCCGAGCAGTTCGTCGAGCGCCTGAACGCCGAGGCGCCGGTGGCCGTGCTGCCTGGCTACGCGCCCTTCTGCCGGCTGCACGTGCACCGCAACTGGACCTCGACCCGCTGCTCGGTGGTGCCGATCACCGAGGCGAACCGGCTCCAGCTGCGCACCGCCTACGAGGCCCGTACCCCGGCCGAGCTGCCGGTGCTGGTGCGCTGGTTCGAGGGCGTCGAGCCGCCGGTCGCCAACTATCTGGTGCCCATCCTCTACAGCCGCGAGCAACTGGCGAAGGAGAACACGCCGATCAGCGCCGACTGGGGCATCGTCGGCTGCCTGTACACGATGGAGCCGGCGGAGATCCCGATGGCGCCCATCACCATGATGCGCAACGCCCTGGGCGTGGAGGAGGGCGGCAGCGGCGTGCCGCTGGATCGCGAGGCCTACCTGCGTTCGGTGGCGTTCTGGGAGAAGCATGCCAACTGGCGCTGATTCTTAGTAATTTAAATCGTAAAGGAACTATAGGGTTATCCCGGGATAACTGTTGGTAAGACGGTGCTTGACAGGCATACTAGATGAACATATCGTCTTGAAATCGTAAATAAATAGTAAATCAAATGCCGCGCCCCCCCTCCGTGACCGTCCAAGATTTCCTGGCGCTGCTGGCCGAGGGGCGGCCGGTGCCGGCTTCTGCGCTGCTGAAGGAGCTGGGTGTGTCGCGCCCGGTCCTGGGCCGGCTTTACCGCGAGGCGGGCGATCAAGTTCTCAGGATTGGCCGGGCCCGGGGAACTGCCTATGCAGCCCGCGCGTCCAACGACGCCGGCACGTCCTGGCCCCTGTGGCGAATGCGAGCGGATGCCAGCATCGAAGAACTCGGCACGCTGTACTTGCTGCGCGGGGAACGTTTCCAGTTTGAGCCGGTGGGGGAGCGCCCGAATCTGCTTGCGCCCGTGGAAGAGGTCCCCGGACATTTCCCGGGCCTGCCGTGGTTCCTCGACGACCTGCGTCCCCAAGGCTTTCTGGGCCGAAGCCTGGCGCACCGGCGAGGCCCGTCCCTCGGCGTTCCCATGGACCTCAATGCCTGGCGCTTGCGGGATACCCTGCTGGCGATCACCCGAACAGGAGGCACGGGTTTCGGGGATCTGCTGCTGGGAAGCGAAGCACTGGAACAGGCCCTGCAGGAACTGGATTCGCCTTCGGATCTCGTCTCCGCCGAGGAGCGGGCGGTGCGCTATCCGCAGTGGGCAGAAGAGGTGTTGGCGGGTGAAGAGGTGGGCTCGTCACCCGGCGGCGAACAACCCAAGTTCACCAGCACGGTGATCAATGAAGACGGACGTTATGCGACGTTGGTCAAGTTCGCATCGTCCGGGCAAGACAAAACCGTCGGCAGGTGGGCCGATCTGCTCGTTTGCGAGGCGCTGGCCCTTTCCTGCTTGCGCGAAGCGGGCCTGCCCGCTGCCAAAGCCGAGCTTGTGCGGGGCGGCGCCTTCCTCTGTCTGGAGGTGCGGAGATTCGATCGCAGCCCTGACTGTTTGGGGCGATTGGGCTTCGTATCACTGCAAGCGCTGTATTCCGCCTTTGTTGGCGGGGATGGTCGTGATTGGAGCCTATCCTCGGACAATCTGCTGAGCCAGCGGTGGATAGACAGCGAAGCTGCGAGTCGGATGAAGACGCTTCACTGGTTTGGCCAATTCATTGGCAACAACGACATGCATGGTGGAAACCTGGCGTTCCACCTGACAGACTCCGGACCTCTGCAGCTGGCGCCAGTCTATGACATGCTGCCGATGTACCTGGCGCCTTCACGGACGGGCCTGCTGCGGCCAGCTACTCCTGTTGCATTGTCTGCTCCAACACGAACCGGCCAGCTGGAGCATATTGCTCGAGCTGCGACGATCGCGAAGACGTTCTGGGAGATGGTTTCAACAAGCGAAGCCATCGGGTCGGACGAGATCCGTCGCGTAGCGGAGGAGAACCTGATGGTGGTGGCGCGCTTCGCCAAGCGCTTCTCACCATAGGCGCGCAAATATGTCGCGGCATATTGCCGGACAAGAGGCAAAGACGGGCGCCCGAAGGCGCCCGTCGTCGTTTCCGGCACGGCGCCTGATGGCGCCGGCGGCATCAGTAGCGGTAGTGCTCCGGCTTGTACGGGCCTTCCACCGGCACGCCGATGTAATCGGCCTGCTCCTGGGTCAGCTTGGTCAGCTTCACGCCAATCTTCTCCAGGTGCAGGCGCGCCACTTCCTCGTCCAGCTTCTTGGGCAGCATGTAGACCTTGCGCTCGTACACGTCCTTGTTGGCCCACAGGTCGATCTGCGCCAGGGTCTGGTTGGAGAAGGAGTTGGACATCACGAAGCTCGGATGGCCGGTGGCGCAGCCGAGGTTGACCAGGCGGCCCTCGGCCAGCAGGAAGATCGAGCGGCCGTTGGGCAGGTCGTAGCGGTCCACCTGCGGCTTGATGTTGACCTTCTTCACACCCTCCAGGCTGTTGAGCTTCTCCACCTGGATCTCGTTGTCGAAGTGGCCGATGTTGCAGACGATGGCCTGGTCCTTCATCGCCACCATGTGCTCGAGGCGGATGATGTCCTTGTTGCCGGTGGTGGTGACGTAGATGTCGGCCGTGCCGAGGGTGTCCTCGACGGTCTTGACCTCGTAACCCTCCATCGCCGCCTGCAGGGCGCAGATCGGGTCGATCTCGGTGACGATGACGCGGGCGCCGTAGGCGCGCAGCGAGTGCGCCGAGCCCTTGCCGACATCGCCGTAGCCGCAGACCACCGCGACCTTGCCGGCCAGCATCACGTCCATGGCGCGCTTGAGGCCGTCGGCCAGCGACTCGCGGCAGCCATACAGGTTGTCGAACTTGCTCTTGGTGACCGAGTCGTTGACGTTGATCGCCGGGACCAGCAGCTTGCCGGCCTGGGCCAGCTGGTAGAGGCGGTGCACGCCGGTGGTGGTCTCCTCGGAGACGCCCTTCCAGTCGCGCACGACGGTGCTCCAGAAGCCCGGGCGCTCCTTGGCCACGCGCTTGAGCAGGTTCTTGATCACCTGCTCCTCATGGCTGCCCGAGGGCGAGTTGACCCAGCTCTCGTCGCCCTGCTCGAGCTCGTAGCCCTTGTGGATCAGCAGGGTGACGTCGCCGCCGTCGTCCACGACCAGCTGCGGGCCGAGGAAGCCGCCCTTGCCGTCCGGGAAGCTCAGCGCGTCCAGGGTGCAGTCCCAGTATTCCTCCAGGGTTTCGCCCTTCCAGGCGAAGACCGGGGTGCCGCTGGCGGCGATGGCCGCGGCGGCGTGGTCCTGGGTGGAGAAGATGTTGCAGGAAGCCCAGCGCACGTCGGCGCCGATGTCCTTCAGGGTCTCGATCAGCACCGCCGTCTGGATGGTCATGTGCAGCGAGCCGGTGACGCGCACGCCCTTGAGCGGGGCGTCCTTGGCGTACTTGCGGCGGATGGACATCAGGCCGGGCATCTCGTGCTCGGCGATCTCGATCTCCTTGCGGCCCCAGTCGGCCAGGGAGATGTCGGCTACCTTGTAGTCGTGCTTCAGGGGGGTAACAGCGTTCATGGATAAGCTCCGTTGGTTGGCGACGCCGGGCCGGAGGCCACGGTTCGCGCGTTAACGGGCGCCGTTGATACGGGAAACCCCGGGCCGAGCCTGATCCCGGCGGGTCCGCCTTGCGCGGGCCGGGCTTGCAGCGCCCCTCGGTGGGGTGGGGGCCCTCGAAAGGGCGGGGGGATTCTACCCTGCCGGCGGCTCCGGGGCACGGCAGGCAGGCCCGGCAAGCCAGTTTTCGGGGTGTTCGTTCATGTCCCGGGTCGTGCCGGGCAACCCCGGGTAGGATCGTCGTTTGCATGCGCTGAACCGCAAGCCGAGGTGAAATCGATGCAAGCCGATCCATGGACTCGTCTGGTGCCGGACATGTTCCGCAGCTTGGCGGATCCCGCCCAACGGCAGTTTTTTCCGCGGCCGGAGAACACGGGTCTCGAAAATGCCTGCGCCAGCTGGGGAGCGCTCAACTACGCGTTGTGTTCGTTGCTTGGCTGGCGGGACGTCGGCACGGGTCTGGCCAGGTGGTGCCGGGCCGGCGCCCGTCGCGGACTCGCCGGTGCTGTCCTTCATCCAGGAGGTGTGGGGCGAAGACAACATGCTGGAGTACTACGCCGCCTGGGCGTGGAAGCCCAGAGACAGCGGCTGGCTCGTGCCCCAGTCCGTCAGTATCAGTGAGGGTCCGTCTCCGCACTGGCTGGCGACGTACTCGCGGTACTGGCAGGACGAGGATTGGTGGCGGGCATTCGTGCGTAGGGGGAAGGTCCACAGTCACGATCCCTTCTATGGCGGCACGGACTCGCTGCATCTCGGCATGCATTCGGGGCCGCCCGTTTCCGACTCCTCGGGTGAATCGGTATACGCGCGCACCACGCAGCCGCGCCACGTGTTGTTGGTGGTGGGTAGTGTCGACCATTGGTTGGCCGACCTGATCGAACTTGGCAAGCAGCTGCCGTCGCTTCCGGACCGGTCCTGGCAGGTTGATGTTTTCGACCGTCAGGTCGGATACCTGGGGCGCTACCGGCAAAGCAGGGAGACCGGCCTATGGTTCACCGGCCGGCATTCCGTGCACATGTGGGGACAGCCGTGAACCCTGCTTTCCGAGTTCAGGCAGGCCAATAGATGCGCTTGAGGGGCACCATGCGCTTGGTCTCGGCGTCCGTCTGGTCATAGTGCTCGACCAGAGCGCGGACGAGATCGTCGAGCGTCCACAAGGTCATCGGGATCTGCGATCGCTCCGCCTCGTACAAGGCGTCCTTGGAAAAGCCGCCGGTACTGACGTACAGGCCGCGATCTCCGGGGTGTCTGCCGCCAAGGAAGCTGCGCAGCGCCTGACTGCCCATCTGCCCATTCCGGTGTTTGACTTCGACTACGATGCGCGGGTCCTTGAATCCGAACCCGTCAGGGGAAGCCACGATGTCCTTGCCGCGATCGGGACCGACCGGAGAGACCCTGGTCTTGAACCCCATGGCGCGCAGGATGCCGGCGACCAGATGCTCAACTTCTCGTGGATCGAGCGCGGCGATCATGTCCTTGATGCGCTCGCGGGCCTGTTCTTCAAGATCCAGTGCGGCATCGGGAATGTCCGATTCGGGGTCTGCAGGCGCTGCCGGCTTCGGTCCGGCGTGACTGGAAAGAAGCTCCTGGGCAGCGTTCTTGGGGACCTTGAAAACGGTGAGTGTCGAGCCCAGGGAGTTCCGGGCGGAGGTGCCGAGGGAATCTCTACTCACCTCCTCCTGCTTCCATTCGACCGTCCGGATGATGGCCATCCCGTCGTCCTTCCACTCCGGGCGATATTGCGCCGGTCCGGTCACGGTACCGATCAGGTAGGTCCGGTTGGCAGGCGAGTAGGTAACCACATGGTCACCCACTTGTATCTCATTGATGAAGCGCCAGACCTGGGAAGCACCGGCAACGATGGTCCCTTGCCGCAACTGCGGCTCTGCCTTCGCAAAAGCCTCGGTGAGTTGCTTTCGGCTGATACCGGGGGTGACGTACGGGCCAAGCTGCCACCAGCCAATAGACACGACGCCGCGCTCCCGGAAATCCTCGTACAGGCTTCCGCCGTCACCGCGGACCATCCACATCGTCGCCATCGCTTGCCTCCCCTGTCTCGTGAGGCAGGATAGTCCCGCAATCCCCGAAAGAAAACGGGCCGCGAAAGCGGCCCGTTTCCCTTGCCCTGACCCCTCTCCTGCAAGGAGAGAGAGAAGGGTGACTACTTCTTGAGGCCAGCCGCCTTGCGCAGCGCCTCGGCCTTGTCGGTCTTCTCCCAGGAGAAGGCGGTGGCCTTCTGCTTGCGGCCCTGGCCGTCCACGTAGGTGATTTCCTTCGGCTTGCGGCCGAAGTGGCCGTAGGCCGCGGTGGCGCGGTAGATCGGGTGCAGCAGGTCCAGCATCTTGACGATGCCGTAGGGGCGCAGGTCGAAGTGCTGGCGGATCAGCTTCTCGATCTTCTCGTCGCTGATCCTGCCGGTACCGAAGGTGGTCACCGAGATCGAGGTCGGCTCGGCCACGCCGATGGCGTAGCTCACCTGCACCTCGCACTTGTCGGCCAGGCCGGCGGCGACCACGTTCTTGGCGACGTAGCGGGCGGCGTAGGCGGCCGAACGGTCCACCTTCGACGGATCCTTGCCCGAGAACGCACCGCCGCCGTGGCGGGCCATGCCGCCGTAGGTGTCGACGATGATCTTGCGGCCGGTCAGGCCGGCATCGCCCACCGGGCCGCCGATCTCGAACTTGCCGGTCGGGTTGATGTGGATGCGCGACTTCGGCAGCGCCTTCAGCCAGGCCTTGGGCAGCACCGGCTCGAGGATGTGCTTCATCACGCCCTCGACGATCTCCTTGTGCTTCACGCCCGGCGCATGCTGGGTCGACAGCACCACGGCCTCCAGGCCGACGATGTCGTTGCCGTCATAACGCAGGGTCACCTGGCTCTTGGCGTCCGGGCGCAGCCACTTGAGCTTGCCCGAGCGGCGCACCTTGGCCTGCTGCTCGACCAGGCGGTGCGAGTAGTAGATCGGGGCCGGCATGAACTCCGGCGCCTCGTTGCAGGCGTAGCCGAACATCAGGCCCTGGTCGCCGGCGCCCTGTTCCTCGGGCTTCTTGCGGTCCACGCCCTGGGCGATGTGCGGCGACTGCTTGCCGATCATGTTGATGATGGCGCAGGTGTGGCCGTCGAAGCCGACATCGCTGTTGTCGTAGCCGATGTCGTTGATGACCTTGCGGGTCAGCTCCTCGATGTCCACCCAGGCGGTGGTGGTGATCTCGCCGGCGACGATGGCGGCGCCGGTCTTGACCAGGGTCTCGCAGGCCACGCGCGCCTTCGGATCCTGGGTCAGGATCGCGTCCAGCACCGCATCGGAGATCTGGTCGGCCATCTTGTCCGGGTGGCCCTCGGAGACCGACTCGGAAGTGAAGAGGTAGCTGGACATCGTTGCTTATATCCCTTGATTGAGATGAAAGGATGCGTGGGGGCGCGCATGATACACCCCCGGGCCCGGAGCTGCACCCTCGCCCCCCGGCCGTTGCGCCGTGGTTAAGCCGGCCGGCGCCGGCGGCGGTGCGGAACCGCGCCATTCCGGCTTCGCGGCAGCCCCTTCGGTGTTGCGGCGCAGCGTCTTCCGGTTTTGAACACGCCGGCCAATGGGGGTAGGGTCCGGTAGGCAGTCTGCAGCCTCAGTCCCCCCGCCGGGCCAGCAGCACTGCCAGATCGGTCCGGCGTTCCACACACCAGGAGGAAACCCCTGATGCGAACCCGGATGCCTATCCTGCGTCCCCTCGTCGCCGCCCTCGTCATCGTCGGACTGGCCGGCTGCGCCGGCTACGTCAAGCGCGACGAGTTCGACGCCGCCATCGCCGAGCTGCGCGCCACCGACCAGCAGCACCAGCAGCGGCTGGACCAGCTGCAGGCCCTGATGGAACAGCGCTTCGGCCAGTACGACGCGAGGATCTCCCAGCTCGAGGGCCGGCTCAGGGTCGAGACCACCGCCCATTTCGCGGTGGACGACGCCACCCTGCGCGATGCCGACAAGCCCATGCTCGACGACTTCGCCCGCGTCATCCGCGAGCACCACCCGGGCGTGGTGGTGACGGTGGAAGGCTTCACCGATCCCTCCGGTTCGGCCGCCTACAACAAGCGCCTGGGCCAGCGCCGTGCCGACGCCGTGCGCGACTACCTCATCGCCCAAGGCCTGCCGGATGCGCAGGTGCGGGCGGTCAGCTACGGCGAGGACCGCAACCGGCAGATCCGCGCCGGCGCCACCGGCGAGGCCGGCCTGGCCAACCGCCGCGTCGCCCTGGTGATCGACTTCGCCGACACTCTGGCGGCGAACTGAAGGCCGCGGGCAGGCCGGGCCCCGGCCCGGCCTGCAGCCCTCGCACTCAGGCCGGCGCCGCGTCGTCGGCGCGGCCGATCCAGGCCGCGTAGCAGCCCATGGCGGCGTAGTGCGCGTGCAGGTAGGCCACGCGCGTGTCCAACAGCAGCTGCCGGGCTGCCTCCAGCGTTTCGGTGCCGGCCGTCAGGCTGGCGCCCAGCAGCCAGCCCTCGGCATCGAAGGCGCGAAGCGACAGCGTGCGCCGGGCCAGGGCCGGCGGCACCTCGTCCACTGCATCCCATTGCCGCACCCCCGGGCGCAGGTAGATGGCGTGGCCGGCGCGGAAGGGCGTGTCGGCCGGCTGGTGCAGGTAATGCGTCAGCAGCACCGTCTCACCCGGCTCGGCATCGTCCAGGCTGATGCGGCAGGGAAAGCCCGGCCGGCGCTCGACCTGGCGCCAGGTGGCCAGCGGCGCCGGGTCGCGATCACGTGACGCCTCCAGCAGCAGGCGGAAGGGTTCGGGTGACAGGCCGCGGATGCGGATGTGCATGGTTGGCTCCTCGTGTGCCGGCAGATGGTGGAGGCTCCAGCCTGGGACGGTTTCTCCCGCGCCGATATCCGCTTCTTGCGCTTCCGCGTTCGCCCTGCCGGTTTAGGATGCCGGCATGGACTCGCTGACCCAGATCCTGCTCGGTGGCGCCGTCGCCGCCGCCTGCGTGCCTGCCCGCCACCGCCGTGCCGCCCTCGGCGCCGGCGCCGTGCTCGGCACGCTGCCCGACCTCGACGTGATCCCGCTGCACCTGCTGGGCCTGGATCCGGTGCTGAACATGACCTGGCACCGCGGCCCCTCGCATTCGCTGCTGGTGCTGGCGCCGCTGGCCTGGCTGATCTGGGCCTGGTACCGGCGCCGCGGCGGGCGCGTGGCCGAGGCGCCGCGGCCCTGGCTGGCCGCCATCGCCCTGGCCCTGCTCACGCATCCGCTGCTGGATGCCTTCACCGTGTACGGCACGCAATTGCTCTGGCCGCTGCCGTTGTCGCCGGTGATGTGGTCCAGCGTCTTCATCATCGACCCGCTGTACACGCTGCCGCTGCTGCTGGCCTTCGGCTGGGCGCTGGCGGTGGGCGCGCGGCCGTCGGCCGGCAAGGCGCTGGCGGTGGGGCTGGCGCTGAGCACCGCCTACCTCGGCTGGTCGCTGGCAGCCAAGGCCCTGGTCGAGCGCGAGGTGGAACGCAGCCTGGCCGGCACCGGCCTGGAACAGGCGCCGCGCTTCTCCGTGCCCATGCCCTTCAACACCCTGTTGTGGCGGGTGGTGGTGATGACGCCGGAAGGCTTCATGGAGGCCGAGTGGTCCCTGGTGGCAGACAACGGGCCGATGCAGTTCCGTTCGTATCACTCGGAAACGGCGGCGCTGGCGGCGGTGGCCGACTACCCGGCGGTGGCGCGGCTGCGCTGGTTCAACCACGGCTTCATGAAGGCGCAGCGGCGCGAGGGCCGGCTGGTGCTCAGCGACCTGCGCATGGGGGCCGAGCCCGACTACAGCTTCAACTTCGCCGTGGCCGAGGCGGCAGGCGAAGGCTGGCGCGAGATCCCGCCGCAGCAGCTGGCCTGGCCCTGGGAGGCGAGGCGACGACTGGCGGCGATGTGGGAGCGGATCTGGACGGCGCCGGCCGATCAGGCGGCGACGGCGAACTCCGGCGAGACGCCGGCCAGCAGCGCGTCGAAGTAGTCGCGGGTCAGGCGCAGCTGCGCTTCGGCGCTGTCGGCGCGATTGACCACGCTGCGGAAGGCGGCGTTCTCCGGCCGGTCCTTGGCGTACCAGCCCAGGTGCTTGCGGGCGATGCGCACGCCCTGCGGCTCGCCGTAGAAGGCGTGCAGGGCCTGCAGGTGGCCGAGCAGGATGTCGCGCACCTCGGCCAGCCCCGGTTCGGGCAGGCGTTCGCCGGTGGCCAGGTAGTGGGCGACCTGGCGGAAGATCCAGGGCCGGCCCTGGGCGGCGCGGCCGATCATCACCGCGTCGGCACCGGTGTGGCGCAGCACCTCCCCGGCCTTCTCCGGCGAATCGATGTCGCCGTTGGCGATCACCGGGATGCGCAGCGCCGCCTTCACTTCGGCGATGGTGTCGTACTCGGCCTGGCCGGTGTACATCTGGTCGCGGGTGCGGCCGTGGATGGCCAGGGCGGCGATGCCGCTGGCCTCGGCGATGCGGGCGATGGCGAGCGCGTTCTTGCGGTCGGCGGCCCAGCCGGTGCGGATCTTCAGCGTCACCGGCACGTCCACCGCCTTCACCACCGCCTCGAGGATGCGCGCGACCAGGGTCTCGTCGCGCATCAGCGCCGAGCCAGCCCAGGCATTGCAGACCTTCTTGGCCGGGCAGCCCATGTTGATGTCGATGATCTCGGCACCGTGCTCGACGTTGTGGCGGGTGGCAGCGGCCATCACCTCCGGCTCGGTGCCGGCGATCTGCACGCTGACCGGCTCCGGCTCGCCGGCATGGTCCATGCGGTGCAGGGACTTGGCGGTCTTCCAGAAGCGCGGGTCGGAGGTGGTCATTTCCGAGACGCACAGACCCGCGCCCAGTGTCCGGCAGAGCAGCCGGAAGGGCTTGTCGGTGACCCCGGCCATGGGGGCCAGGATCACGCGCGGCTCGATCGGGTAGGGACCTATGCGCATGGCCGGCATTGTACCGGCCGGCGCCGGGCTCAGCCGGTCTGGTCGTCCACCGTGGCGCCCGGGGCGTTCTCCATCACCGAGCGGATGCCGTTGTCGCGGCCGCCGGCATCGGCATACATCTGGCTCTGGCCGATGACCTGGCCGTTGCTGGCCTTGAGCACGAAGTACTTGCGCCCGTCCCTGGCGTCCAGCCGCTCGAAGCTGGCCTCGCTGCCGGCATTCTTCCGCACCGACTCGATGCCGTTGAGGCAGCTGTCCTTGGCCTTGTAGCCCTCGCTGCTGAGGATCACCTGGCCGTTGCCGGCCTTGAGGTTGAACTGGAACTCGCCGTTGCCGCGCTTGCTGACTGCGAAGGTACCTGCCATGGCCATCTCCCCGGGGGACGTGGTGGACGCCAGGCCAGCCTAGGAGCGGGGGTGTTACCGCACGGTTAAGCGCCCACCGGGGCTTCAGTCGGCCAGTTCGTCCCGCCGCGGCATGGCCAGGGCGGCGCCATGCCGTTCGGTGGACCGGGCGGCGTAGCGGCTGGCGAAGGCGAGCGCCTCGGCGAAGGGCGTGCTGCCGGCGGCGAGGGCGGCGGCGAGCGCACCGCTGAAGGCATCGCCGGCGCCGGTGGTGTCGACGGTGCGGGCCGGCATGGCGGGCACGCGGTAGCAGTCGCGGCTGTCGCCGTAGCGGCGGCGGCCATGCGAGACGAAGGCGCCGTCGGCGCCCAGGGTCAGCACCACGCTGGCGTGTGGCGCCAGTTCGCGGCAGGCCGCATGCAGTTCGTCCTCGCCGAGCGTGGCCAGTTGCTCAGCCGCGAGCTGGCGGCCGGCGTGGCGGGCGAGCAGGGCAGCGAACTCGGTTTCGTTCGGGGTCAACAGGTCGGCCGCCTGCAGCAGCGCGGTACTGGTGGGCGCGTTCGCCGGCGCCGGGTTGAGCAGGGTCAGGACGCCGCGTTCACGCGCGGCCTGCAGGGCCGCCAGCACGGCTTCCGGCGGCACTTCCAGCTGCGCCAGCAGCACGTCGGCGGTCTCCAGCGCATCCCGCTGGGCCAGCACGAAGTCGGCCGACAGCGCTGCGTTCGCGCCCGGCGCCACCAGGATCATGTTGCGGCCGCCGGCATCCACGTAGATGCCGGCACTGCCGGTGGCGAGCTCGGGGCAGACCTGGTCGCGCAGGTCGATGTCGTCGGCGGTGGCCAGGCTGCGCGCATGCGCCGCCGCGGCGTCGTCACCCAGGGCGGCGATGAAGACGGTGCTGGCGCCGGCGCGGGCGGCGGCCACGGCCTGGTTGAAGCCCTTGCCACCCGGGCCGGTGGCGTAGCGGCCAAGACGGGTGGCGCCGGGGGCGGGCAGGGCGTCGGTGCTCCAGACGTGGTCCTGGTTGTAGGACCCGACCACCAGCACCCGCCCGCCCATGCCTTCAGGCTCCCAGGCTGGTCAGCACACCGGCGATCGTGGCGGTCATGAAGGTGGCCAGCGAACCGCCCAGCACCGCCCGCAGGCCGAAGCGGGCGAGGTCCTGGCGCCGGTTCGGGGCCAGGCCGCCGATGCCGCCGATCTGGATGGCGATCGAACTGAAGTTGGCGAAGCCGCAGAGCGCGTAGGTGGCGATCAGCCGGCCCTGCTCGCTCAGCTCGACGCCGTCGACGCGGCCGTTGACGATGTCGGCCAGCTGCAGGTAGGCGACGAACTCGTTGATCACCACCTTCTGGCCGATCAGCGAACCGACCGTGGTGGCGTCCTGCCAGGGCACGCCGATCACCCAGGCGATCGGCGCCAGCAGGTAGCCGAACAGGGTGGCAAGGTCGGTGGGCTTGCCGAGCACGGCCTGCAGGCCGGTCACCTCGCCGATCCAGGTCAGCGGCCAGTTGATCAGCGCGATCAGGGCGATGAAGGCCAGCAGCATGGCGCCGATGTTCAGGGCCAGGCGCAGGCCATCGGCGGCGCCGGCGGCGGCAGCGTCGATGACGTTGCTGGTGGTCTTCTCCACTTCCATGCGCACGGTGCCGCGGGTCAGCGGCTCGCCGGTCTCCGGCACCAGCAGCTTGGCGATCACCAGGGTGGCCGGCGCCGCCATGATCGAGGCCGCCAGCAGGTGCTTGGCGAAGAAGGCCTGCTGCTCCGGGTCACCGCCGCCGAGCATGCCGACGTAGGCCGCCAGCACGCCGCCGGCGATGTGCGCCATGCCGCCGATCATCATGGTCAGCAGCTCGGACTCGGTCATGCGGGCGATGTAGGGGCGCACGGTCAGCGGCGCCTCGGTCTGGCCGATGAAGACGCTGGCGCAGACGCTGGTGGTCTCGGCACCGGAAACGCGCATCACCTTGGTGATCGCCCAGGCCATGGCCCGCACGATCGCCTGCATCACGCCCAGGTGGTACATCACGCCCATCAGCGAGGCGAAGAAGATGATGGTCGGCAGCACCTGGAAGGCGAAGATGAAGCCGTAGGTCTCGGTGTCCATCAGGCCGCCGAAGATGAACTTCGAGCCCTCGTTGACGAAGGCGAGGATCTTCACGAAGCCGTGGCCCAGCCAGTCGAACACCTCGCGGCCGCCCGGGACCACCAGCACCAGGGCGGCGAAACCGATCTGCAGGGCCACGCCGGTGAGCACCAGCCGCCAGTCCACCGCACGCCGGTTGCCGGAAAACAGCCAGGCGATGCCGATCAGGACGGCAAGGCCGAAGAGGCCGAAGAAGATGCTGGAAATCATGCGGGCGAGGTCCCCTGGGCAAATGGCGGCAGCGTAGTGCAGCCCCCCCGCCCCGGCAAGGACGGCGTTCTCAGCCCTCGTCCCGGGCCACCACCCGGTTGCGGCCGGCGCGCTTGGCCAGGCGCAGGCGCAGGTCGGCCCGTTTCATCAGGCCGGACAGGTCGTTGGCGTCCTGCGGGCAGTTGGCCAGGCCGACGCTGATGGTCAGCTTGCGCGGCTCGGCGCCCCGTTCAGGCACGAAAGGCTCGGATTCCAGCTTGCGCCGCAGGGCCTCCAGCCGCTCCCAGGCGGCGCCCACCGGCAGGCGCAGCAGCAGCACGAATTCCTCGCCGCCGGCCCGGATCATCGGCTCCTCGCGGGCCAGCTCCTGGCGCAGCACCCGTACGGCGTGCCGCAGGGCGCGGTCGCCGGCCAGGTGACCCAGCTCGGCATTGATGTGGCGGAAGTTGTCCAGGTCGATCAGGGCCAGGCTCAGGGTCTCGCCCCGGGCCCGCGCCCGCGCCACCAGGTGCGGCAGGCGGGTGTTGAGGTAGGTGCGGTTGGGCAGGCCGGTCAGGCCGTCGGTGCCGGAAATCCGGGTCAGGCGCTGGGTGCGGAACACGATCAGCGTGGTCACGATCGTCACGGCGATCAGCAGGACGATGCGCTGCAGCTGGGTGCCGGTGCTGACCTCGCCGTAGGCGGCCGAGACCAGCGGGCCGTCCGCCGTCGCCACCACCGCCAGCCAGATCAGGGCCGACTGCAGCAGGGCCAGGGCGCCGGCCATCAGGGTCACCCGCAGGTCGTGGCGCAGGGCGGTGGCGAAGATGGCCAGCAGGTAGCAGGACCAGACCACGGTGCTGTTGAGCGCCGCCACCGGGTTGATGAAGGCCAGCAGCACCAGCACCAGGCTGACCACGCTGACGTCGAAGGCCGAGGACACCGCCGGCAGCCAGGAGCGCCGCCGCTCGCTGCCGGCCAGGCGCAGCCAGACATGGCTGAGCACCAGCACCAGCACCACGCCGGCCAGGCCGGCCAGGGTTTCCCGCATCGGCCCGCCGGCCAGGTGATTGAGCAGGGGCAGGCCCAGCAGCAGCACCGCCAGGCCCGCGCGCAGCCGCGCCACCAGCAGTTCGCCGCCGGCGGCAACTTCCAGGAGGATGTCGTCGGGCCGTTCGCGCAGCGCGGCGGCGAGGTCGCCCAGGGTGTCGCTCAGGGTGCTCACGCGGGGGGTCGTGGCCTTGCTCTCGGGACGCCGAGCATAGCCGGCGCCCCGCGCGATGTCAGGCCCGACTCAAGTCGACAGGCCGCGTATCGCCACCCACAGCGCCAGCGCCGCGAACAGCGCCGCCGCCGCCCAGCGCGCCGCCTTCAGCGGCAGGCGGGTGGCAAAGCGCGCGCCCAGCAGCACCACCGGCACGTTGGCCAGCAGCATGCCCAGGGTGGTGCCGGCCACCACCTGCCACAGCGGCTCGTAGCGGGCCGAGAGCACGACGGTGGCGATCTGGGTCTTGTCGCCGATCTCCACCAGGAAGAAGGCGATGGTGGTGGCAAGGAAGGGCCCGAAGCGCGGCGGCGCCGGCGTGCCGTCCTCGTCGAGCTTGTCGGGGATCAGCGCCCAGACCGCCACGCCGAGGAAGCAGGCGACCACGATCCAGCGCAGCCAGGCCGGGTCCAGCCAGCCCGCCACCCAGGCACCGACCCAGGCGGCGGCGGCGTGATTGAGCACGGTGGCGACGAGGATGCCGGCGATCACCGGCAGGGCGCGGCGGTAGCGCGCCGCCAGCACCAGGGCGAGCAGCTGGGTCTTGTCGCCGATCTCGGCAATGGCCACCGCGAGGGTGGATACGAGCAATGCGTCCAAGCGGAAACTCCGGGGCCGGCAACGCCCCGAAGGGGCCGGGCTGTTCCCCGAAGACAGGGAAAGCGGGCTTCATTGTAGCAACAGGGCCCACCTTCCCTGGCAGGCCCGGTACCGGTCAGCCGATGATCACTCGCTGGTCAGCAGCTCGATCGTCTGCGTCTCGGTGACGTTGCCGTTGTCGTCCACGTGCCGCGAGCGGGCGACGATGCGGCCGATCACGCCGTCGGCGAACACCACCTCGTCGGCCTCGGGCAGGCCGGGTGGCGCCGGGGGCGCAGGCGGGGCCGGCGGCAGCGGCGCCGCGGCGGCCCTGGGCGGCTTCGGAGGCTTGGGCGGGGCAGGCGGCGCCGGTGGCGCCGGGGGTGCCGGCGGCGGCGGCGCGAACCAGCGGAAGTCCGGTGTCTCCGGCACGGTCACCTCGACCCGGTGCGGCTTGCGGTCGCGCAGCACCTCCACCGTCACCCTGTCGCCGCTCTTGCCCTGGCGCAGGGCGCGCATGGCCTGGCGCGGCGACTCCACCGGCTCGTCGTCGATCTTCCGGATCACGTCGCCCGGCTCCAGCTCCGGCAGCTCGCCGCTGCTGAGCACCAGCACGCCGCGGTCGGTGCCGAAGTAGCGGCCAAGCTTTTCGTCGACGGTAGCCAGGTTCAGGCCGTTCCAGCGGAAAGCCTCCAGCAGCTGCGGCATCCGGCAGTCCTCGTCCTCGGAGGCGCAGGGTGCGGCGGCGAGGCGGGCGATCTCCATGTCCACCGTCGGCGCGATCACCGGCATGGCGCGAACCAGGGCATCGGCATGGGCACGGGCCTCGTCGCCGCGCAGCAGCGCCAGCCGGCCGATGTCGTCCACCGTCACCTCGGCGCTGCCGGCCTTGCCGTCGCGCCGGTAGCCCAGCCGCAGCTTCTGGCCCTTCTCCAGGCCGGCGAGCAGCTTGCGGGCGGAGGCCACCGCGGCCTCGCCGCTGCCCTCGACCTTGCGGCCGTCCACCGAGACCAGCACGTCGCCGCCGCGCAGGCCGGCCTTGTCGGCCGGTCCGCCCGGGGTGACGGCGGCGAGGCGTACGCCCTCCTTGCCTTCGTTCTCGGCCAGCACCACGCCCACGCCCGGGCGCTGCAGGGCGCGGAAGTAGCCCTCGAACTGGCCCTCTTCCATGAGTTGCCGCTGCAGTTCGGCAACGCGGCGGGCGGCTTCGGCGAGTTCCTCGCGGGCCCGGGCCAGTTCCTCTCGCGCGGCCTTGGCCGCGTCGCCGGTTTCGGTCGCCAGCGCCGGCAGCGACAGCGCGGCGGCCAGCATCAGGGGAAGCATTCGCAGTTTCATGCAGCGATCCTCGTGCGGGTTCAGAACACGGCGACCACGTCGCCTTCGAGCTGGTTGCCGTCGGCGGCCAGCCACTGTCGGGTGCCCTGCAGGCCGGTGTAGTCGCGCAGCAGGTTCACGCGCTGCTGCCAGAGCAGCAGGCGCTGTTCGGCTTCCAGGTCCGGCCGGGCCAGGGCGCCATCCAGGGCCAGCAGCCGATCCTCGAAATCCAGGTCCAGCATCAGGCCGGCGGCACTGCCGGCGCTGTCGTCGCGCATGGCGGCGAGTGCGTATTCGAGTCGGGCGGACTCGGCCATCAGCGCGCGCAGCCGCTCCTCCGGCGCGACCTGCACCAGCCCGCTGGCGGCGGGTTGCCGCGGCAGCACTGACTCGGTCGGCTGCTGCAGCAGCGGCAGCACCAGTGCCAGGGCGAGCACCGCGGCGGCGGCCAGGGCGAAGGGCCAGCGCGGCGGCGGCGGCTTGGCGGCGCGGGCCGCCAGGCGCTCGGCCAGCAGCGGCCAGGCGCTGCGCTCGGGCGATTCCAGCGGCAGCCGCGCCAGGGCCGTGCCGACGTCCAGGGGTCCGGATTCGGGCAGGCGGATGTCAGGCATGGGTCACGGCCTCCTGTTCGATGCCGAGTTGCTGGCGCAGGCGGCGGGTGCCGCGCGCCAGCTGGGATTTGGAGAAGCTGGGGGTACGGCCCATCAGGTTGGCGATCTCCTCATGGGTGTAGCCCTCGGCGTGGAAGAGCCAGAGCACGCTGCGGGTGGCGTCGGGCAGGGCCGCCAGGGCGCGGGCCAGCACGGCGGCGTCGGCGGCGGCCGGCGGCAGCAGGGTTTCGTGAGCTTCCAGGCTGGCCTCGTCGGCTTCCTCGGTCTGCGGCAGCCGGCCGCGCTTGCGCAGGCGCATCAGCGTCTCGTTCACCGCGATCTGCCGCAGCCAGCCCCAGAACGGCGAGTCGCCGCGGAACTCGCCGATCCTGTCCAGCAGCTTGAGCATGGTGTCCTGCAACACCTCCTGGGCCTCCTCGCGGTCGGCCGTCAGCCGCAGCGCCAGCGTGAACACCGGCCGCTCGAACTTGCGGTAGATCTGCTCGAAGGCGCTGGCCTCGCCGCGGCGGGCGCGGGCGACCAGGCTGTCGGGCAGGTCGATGGCGAAGGACGAGGGTTGGCTCACACCGGACATGGATGCACCGGGGCCGGAAAGGGTCGCAGCCACCTTGGACCCCGGGGCCCGGCCGGGGCAAGCGGGTGGCCCTCCGGCCGCCCCGCCGGGCGCGGACCGGGCATGCGGCGGCCCGGGGCGGCACGGCGCATGGCTGTCGGACCCGCTGCCGCCTTAGACTGGGTGCCAGCCACATGCGCCGGGGAGGCATGCCATGGAGTTTTTCCTGATCGTCCTGCTGGTCGCGGCGGTGATCGTCCTGTTCAAGGCCGTGCGGATGGTGCCGCAGGGCTACGAGTGGACGGTCGAGCGCTTCGGCAAGTACACCCACACCCTGACGCCCGGTCTGCACCTGCTGGTGCCGGTGGTCCAGGCAGTGGGCCGCAAGATCAACATGATGGAGCAGGTGATGGACGTGCCCAGCCAGGACGTCATCACCCGCGACAACGCCGTGGTGAAGGTGGACGGCGTGGTCTATTTCCAGGTGCTGGAGGCGGCCAAGGCCGCCTATGAGGTGGCGCAGCTGGAGTTGGCCATCCTCAACCTGGTGATGACCAACATCCGTACCGCCATCGGCTCGATGGACCTGGACGAGTCGCTGTCCAAGCGCGACGAGATCAATGCCAAGGTGCTGGAAGCGGTCGACCAGGCCACCCATCCCTGGGGCGTGAAGGTCAACCGCATCGAGCTCAAGGACATCGCCCCGCCGCGCGACCTGGTCGAGTCCATGGCCCGGCAGATGAAGGCCGAGCGCGAGAAGCGCGCCAACATCCTCGAGGCCGAGGGTCACCGCCAGGCGGAGATCCTGCGCGCCGAGGGCGAGAAGCAGGCCGCCATCCTCGAGGCCGAGGGCAAGCGCGAGGCCGCCTTCCGCGAGGCGGAGGCGCGCGAGCGCCTGGCCCAGGCCGAGGCCACCGCCACCGAGCTGGTCAGCAACGCCATCGCGCGCGGCAGCGTGCAGGCCATCAACTACTTCGTCGCCCAGAAGTACATCGAGGCCTTCAAGGCCCTGGCGCAGGCGCCCAACCAGAAGTTCGTGATGATGCCGATGGAATCCACCGGCATCGTCAGCAGCCTGGGCGGCATCGCCGAGCTGGCCAGGGAAAGCCTGGGGCTGAAGGGCGCCGGCAAGGGAGAGGGCTGAGGCCATGCGCACCGACCTGATCGTCTGGGGCTGCGTCGCCCTGGCCCTGATCGCCGCCGAGACCATCGTGCCGGGCGCCTTCCTGCTCTGGCTGGGCCTGGCGGCGGCGGCGCTGTGGCTGCTGCTGTGGGTGCTGCCGCTGAGCGTGACCTGGCAGGTCGTGCTGTTCGTGCTGCTGAGCTTCGTCTCGGTCGGCATCTACATCCGCTGGTTCCGGCCGCGGCTGTCGCCCGGCGACCAGCCGCTGCTGAACCGGCGCGAGCAGCAGCTGGTCGGCCAGGTCTTCGAACTGGAGCAGGCCATCGTCAACGGCCGCGGCCGCCTGAAGATCGGCGACGCCTTCTGGACTGCCGAAGGTCCCGACCTGCCGGCCGGCACCCGCGTGCGGGTGGTCGCCGCGCGCGACATGGCGCTGAAGGTGGAAGCCGTCTGAGACATCACGATGCCGGGGAGCGGCCGCTCCCCGGCAGGGCGCCCGGCCCGCCGGACCTGCGATAATGGCCGCTTTCTCCGCACCGCAGGCCAGGCCATGAGCAAGAAGACCGTCCTCAACGACAGCCACCGCGCCCTCGGCGCCCGCATGGTGGACTTCGGCGGCTGGGACATGCCGCTCAACTACGGGTCCCAGATCGAGGAGCACCACCAGGTGCGCCGCGACGCCGGCATGTTCGACGTCTCGCACATGACCCCGCTGGACATGCGCGGTGCCGGCGCCCGCGCCTTCCTGCGCCGCCTGGTCGCCAACTCGGTGGACAAGCTCAAGACGCCGGGCAAGGCCCTGTACGCCTGCATGCTCAACGAGCAGGGTGGCGTGATCGACGACCTGATCGTCTACTTCATGGCCGAGGACTGGTTCCGCGTGGTGGTCAACGCCGCCACCCGCGACAAGGACCTGGCCTGGATCGGCAAGCAGGCCGAGGCCTTCGATGTCGAGGTCAGCGAGCGCCGCGACCTGGCCATCATCGCCGTGCAGGGTCCGAACGCCCGCGCCAAGGTGGCGGGCCTGCTCTCGCCGGCGGCCGCGCAGGCCGCCATGGCCCTGGGCCGCTTCGCCGCCTGCGAGGCCGACGGCCTGTTCGTCGCCCGCACCGGCTACACCGGCGAGGACGGTTTCGAGCTGATGGTGCCGGAAGCGCAGGCGGTCGACCTGTGGCAGCGCCTGCTCGCCGCCGGCGTGCAGCCGGCCGGCCTGGGCGCGCGCGACACCCTGCGCCTGGAAGCGGGCATGGCGCTGTACGGCCAGGACATGGACGAGACCGTGTCGCCCTGGGAGGCCGGCCTGGGCTGGACCGTCGCCCTGGACGAAGGCCGCGACTTCATCGGCCGCGCCGCCCTCGAGGCGCAGAAGGCGGCCGGCGTGCCGCGCCAGACCATCGGCCTGGTGCTGGACGAGAAGGGCGTGCTGCGCCACGGCCAGGTCGTGCAGACCGCCGCCGGCGCCGGCGAGATCACCTCCGGCACCTTCTCGCCGACCCTGGGCAAGGCCATCGCCCTGGCCCGGGTGCCGGCCGGCGAGCTCGGCCAGGTCAGCGTCGACGTGCGCGGCCGCCTGCTGCCGGTGCGGGTGGTGAAGTACCCGTTCGTGCGCGAAGGCCAGGCCCAGCCCGGCGTGCTGGCCTGATGCCGGCACCGCTCCGCCCCGCTAGACTATCCACCCACCCCGCCGCCCCCTTTTTCGAGGCCTGACATGAGCGAGATCCCCGGCGACCTGAAGTTCCTTAAGTCCCACGAGTGGGCCCGCGTCGAAGACGACGGCCGGGTTCGGGTGGGTATCTCCGACCATGCCCAGGAGCTGCTGGGCGACCTGGTCTACGTCGAGCTGCCCAACGTCGGCGACGAGGTGGAGCAGGGTGCCGCCGTGGCGGTGGTGGAGTCGGTGAAGGCCGCCTCCGACGTCTACGCGCCGGTCGGCGGCAAGGTGGTGGAGGTCAATGCCGCCCTGGCCGACAAGCCCGAGACCATCAACGAGGACGCCTACGGCGAGGGCTGGCTGTTCGTGCTCGAGGTCGGCGACGCCAGCCAGCTGGCCGAGCTGCTGTCGCCGGACGACTACGCCGCCCTGCTGGAGGAAGAAGCCGGCTGAGCCGTCTTCGCGAAAACCAGGATGTCACCACCGGCCGCCGCGTGCGGCCGGTGTCGTTTCCGGCGTCCGGTGACGGTTCGTTACCTCCGCCGGGCGGTCGCGGCGCGCCGTCGCGGTGGTCCCGATTTCGCGCAATTCGGTCGTTCCGGGGGTGCGTGCAGGGGTGGCCGGGCGGTTTTTTTTCTCCCCCGGCGAAGGGGGTGGTGGCACCCCGGAACGGCGTCGTCGACGTTCGCCGCGAAGTGGCGCGCGTTCCGTCGCGATTTCATTCGGAGGCGTTTTTTCCGAGGTTTTTTTGCAGCGGCGAGTTTGCCGACGTCATCGTGCGCGCTGTTCGGGCACATCGTTCCGAACTCCCGGGGCGGTTGTCCCGGCGCGGGGGCTTGAAAAATTTCTCGCGAGGTTGTTGACATCGGAAAATCCCGTGATTAGTTTTCGCCCAGCAGAAGTCAATCGCGGAAGCGAGTGATCAAGAGCGAACCGAAATCGCGGGCTTCAAAACAGAACATCAACCCGGTCATCACGGTGCCGGGCTTGGGCACACATCCCTCCGCGAAAATCGCCGCCGCCAACCACTACCGCCTCGAATCCCGCGCCCGGACCGGTCACGGCCCGGGTGTTTTTATGTCCGGCGCCGCCCCGCGCCGGTACGAATCCGTCCGTCAGGCCCCGTGCCTGGCGGCGGTACGCCACGGGACCGATCCCGTGGCGGTGCCTTTGTGACTTGTGACTGGGCAGTCCGAGCCAACTGACGAGGAGTTGACCATGGCTACCAAGAAAGCTGCGAAGAAACCGGCCAAGAAGGCCGCCAAGAAGTCCGTGAAGAAGACCGCCGCCAAGAAGGCCGTGCGGAAGGTCGCCAAGAAGGCGGCCAAGAAGACCGTGAAGAAGGCCGCCAAGAAGGTTGCCCGCAAGCCGGCCAAGAAGGCCGCGAAGAAGAAGGTCGCGAAGAAGAAGGTTGCCAAGAAGGCCACCAGGAAGACCGCCAAGAAGGCTGCCCGCAAGCCGGCCAAGAAGGCTGCGAAGAAGAAGGTTGCCAAGAAGGCCACCAGGAAGACTGCCAAGAAGGCTGCCCGCAAGCCGGCCAAGAAGGCCGCCAAGAAGAAGGCTGCCAAGAAGGCTGCCAAGAAGCCGGCCAAGAAGGCCTCCAAGAAAAAGGCTGCGCGAAAGCCGGCCGCCAAGAAGCCGGCGCCCATGATGCCGGCCGCCCCGGTTGCCCCGGCCCTGTAATCAGGCGCCGACAACCACGTAGGTATGGGCTCTCTCCCCGTGTTGCCCAGGCGGGGAGGGAGACTTTCCAAAGGCACCTGATTCGACGCCGGCCCCGTGCCGGCGTTCGTTCTTTCGGGGGTTTCGTTTTCCGCCCGGCCCGGCGTCCGCCGCGGGCGGGTCAGCGGCGGCGGCGCGGTGGCGCCTGTGGCGTCAGCCAGTCGCGGGCCGGCAGGCCCAGGGCGCGGTCGAGCACCGTCGGCAGCAGGCCCCAGGGCATGTTGCTCTCGCTGTTCCAGAGCACGACCACGCCGACGTCCTCTTCCGGCAGGAAGCCGATCATGGCCCGGTAACCCTGCACGGCGCCGCCGTGGAAGATCAGCCGGTGCCCGGCGTAGTCGTAGATGCGCCAGCCCAGGCCGTAGTGGGCGGCGCGCAGGCGCTCGCTGCGCCAGGAGTTGGCGCCGCGGATCTCGCCGGGCGTCTCCACCTGCGGGGTCTGGATTTCGGCCAGCACTTCCGGCGGCAGCACGTCGGGCCGATGCCCCAGCTGGGCGATCAGCCACTGTGCCATGTCGCGGACACTGGCGTTGACGCCGGCCGCCGGCGGGATCCGGTAGTAGTTCTCCTTGGGCCGGACCGGTACCCAGGCGCCGCCGGTACGCACGTGCGGGCGGGCCCAGCTTGGGCTGCCCTCGAGCGCGTCGCGGCCGAAGGTGGCGCCGGTCATGCCCAGGGGATGGAAGATGCGCTTGGCGACCTGGTGGTCGTAGAAGTCGCCGGTGCTGGCGAAGACCAGGTCGCCGACCAGGCTGAAGGCGATGTTCTGGTAGGCGTAGCACTCGCCCGGGCTGCAGGTCAGCGGCGCCTCGGCCAGCTTCTCGGCCAGCAGCGGGTAGGGCTGGTCGGCCTCGAGGTCGCGGTCGTAGGTGTTGTAGGGCAGTCCGACCTGGTGGCTGAGCAACTGGCGGACGTTCAGGCGGCTGGCGCCCTGCATGTCACGCAGGCGGAAGGTGGGCAGCTGCTGGGTGATCGGCGCGTCCCAGGACATGGCACCTTCGCGCACCAGCAGCGCCGTGAGGGTGCCGGCGAAGGCCTTGGACAGCGAGGCGACGCGGAACGCCGTGTCGACCGTGGCCGGCTCCCGGGTCTTGCTGTCGACCACGCCCCAGGCGCGCAGCGAGACGACCTCGCCGTCCTCGACGATGGCCATGGCCAGGGCGGGGATGCGCGCGCGTGTGTGCAGTTCGCCGGCCAGGCGTTCCAGCTCGGGCAGGTGCCGGGACAGCCGCGAGGGCGGCTTGGCCGGTTCGGCGGCGGAGACGGCGAAGGTGAGCAGGCAGGCCAGCAAGATCGGGACCAGGCGGAACGGGCTGCGCCGGGGCCTGGCGGGATTGTCTTTCTTGCGCGGCATGGCCGAGGTAGTCTTGGGGACCGCCGCATTCTAGCGCGTGCGCTACGCGGCGGCCTGAACCGGAGAGGGGGGTTCCGATGATGATGACGCTGGTGGTCCTGGCTGTCCTGGCCGTGCTGGTCGCCTTCTGGGGCGTGGGCATCTACAACGGGCTGATCACCGCCCGCAATGCCTTCAAGAACGCCTTCGCCCAGATCGACGTACAACTGACCCGTCGCTACGACCTGATCCCGAATCTGGTCGAGGTCGCCAAGGCCTATCTCAAGCATGAGCGCGAGACCCTGGAAGCGGTGATCAAGGCCCGCGCCGCCGCGGTCAGCGGCCTGGCCGCCGCCAAGGCCGCACCGGGTGATGCCGCCGCCATGTCGCAGCTGGGCAGCGCCGAGACCGGCCTGGCCGGCGCGCTCTCCCGGCTGATGATGGTGGCGGAGGCCTATCCGGACCTGAAGGCCAACCAGAACATGATGCAGCTCACCGAGGAGCTCACCTCCACGGAGAACCGGATCGCCTTCGCCCGCCAGGCCTACAACGACAGCGTGATGGCCTACAACAACAAGCGCGAGGTCTTCCCCTCCAACATCATCGCCGGCATGTTCAATTTCGCCCAGGCGGCGCTGCTGGAGATCGACGAGCCCGCCAAGCGCGAGGCACCCAAGGTCTCGTTCTGATCCAGGCCCCGCCCGCGGGCGGGGCGTCAGGGGGCAGGGATGAACTTCTTCGAGCGCCAGGACCAGGCCCGGCGCCAATCGCGCCGGCTGATCGTGCTGTTCGTGATGGCGGTGGCCGCGATCGTGCTGGCGGTGGACCTGGTGTTCCTGGTGGTGTTCGGCGGCCTGGGCATGGAGGAGACGCCAGCGGTCTCGCTGGGCGTCGGGCTGGTGCTGAGCAGCCTGCTCAGCCTGGGCATCATCGGTTTCGCCACGCTCTACCGCATTTCCAGCCTGCGCGGCGGCGGCGCCGCGGTGGCCGCCCAGATGGGTGGCACGCCGGTGCCGGAAGACACCCGCGACTTCCACTACCGGCGCCTGCGCAACGTCGTCGAGGAGATCGCCATCGCCTCGGGCGTGCCGGTGCCGCAGATCTTCGTGCTCGAGCATGAGCCGGGCATCAATGCCTTCGCCGCCGGCTATTCGCCCGACGACGCGGCGGTGGCGGTGACCCGCGGCGCCCTGGACCGGCTCAACCGCGACGAACTGCAGGGCGTGATCGCGCACGAGTTCAGCCACATCCTCAACGGCGACATGCGGCTGAACATCCGCCTGATGGGCGTGCTGTTCGGCATCCTGGTGCTGGCCCTGATCGGCCGCAAGATCATCGAGGGCAGTCGCGGCCGTGGTTCGCGCGGCGCCGGCGGCGTGCTGGTGGCGGCGCTGGGCCTGATGGTCGTCGGCTACATCGGCCTGTTCTTCGCCCGGCTGATCAAGGCCGGTGTCAGCCGCCAGCGCGAATTCCTGGCCGATGCCTCGGCGGTGCAGTTCACCCGCCAGACCGCCGGCCTGGCCGGCGCGCTCAAGAAGATCGGCGGCCTGCAGGAAGGCTCGCGCCTGGCCAGCGCCGAGGCCGAGGAAGTGGCGCACATGCTGTTCGGCGACGGCGTCGGCTATTCGCGCCTGTTCGCCACCCATCCGCCGCTGCTGGAGCGCATCCGGGCGCTGGAGCCGGGCTTCAAGCCGCAGGCGCTGACCGAGCTGGCTGCCCGCTGGCAGATGCATCCGCCCTCGGGCCTGGACGAGGACATCGCCCTGGGCCTGGTCGGAGCGGAGAACGCCGGCGCGCGCACGGCCGGTTCGCCGCCGCCGCTGCCCGGCGATGCCACCGAACTGGCGGTGACGCCGCCGGCCGTGGTCGCCCAGGTGGCACGGCCGGCCAGCGACGACTACGTGCACGCCGGCCAGCTGCTGCAGGCCCTGCCGGAGACCCTGCGCAACGCCGCCGAGGAACGCGAGGAGGCGCTGCCGCTGCTGCTGGGCCTGCTGCTGGCACCACCGGGCGAGGTGCGCGACCGGCAGATGTATGAGCTGGCCGCCCGCCACGACGAACGGCTGTCACGGCAGGCGCTGGACTACGCCGACCGCCTGGTGGACCTGCCGCGCAGCCTGCACCTGCCGCTGGCGGCCATGGCCATGCCCTCGCTGCGCAAGCGGCCGCGGCCGGAGCTGGAGCACTTCATGGACACCTGCTTCGCGCTCAGCCATGCCGACGGCCGCATCGACCTGTTCGAGTACTGCCTGGGCCGGCTGCTGCGCATCCAGGTGCTGGGCGCGCTGGATCCGAGCCGCACCTGGGTGCCGGGCAAGCGCCGCCTCGCCTCGGTGACGGCGCCGGCCCTGGACCTGCTGGCCATCCTTGCCCAGGCCGGCCATGCCAACCATGCCGAGGCGCAGCGCGCCTTCATGGCCGGCGTGAACATCGCCTTCCCGCGCCTGAATGCGTCCTACCGGCCGCCGCAGGACTGGCAGCGCGCGCTCGACGATGCCTGGCCGGTGCTGGACCAGGTCGAGCCCATGGGCAAGGAACTGCTGCTGGAAGCGCTGGTCGCCGCCGCCAGCCATGACGGCCGGATGAGCGTGGCCGAGGCGGAACTGCTGCGGGTGGTCTGCGCGGCGCTGCACTGCCCGTTGCCGCCGCTGCTGGAACGCTGAGCGGGCCTCGCGCCCGCCGCCAGGATCAGGCCGCCTGGCCGAGGATCAGGTCGGCGGCACGCTCGGCGATCATCATGGTCGGCGCGTTGGTGTTGCCGCCGATCAGCTTCGGCATCACCGAGGCGTCGACGACGCGCAGGCCGTCCACGCCCTTCACCCGCAGCTGCGGGTCCACCACGGTGTCGGCGTCCTCCGGCCGGCCCATGCGGCAGGTGCCGACCGGGTGGTAGACGGTTTCGGCCTTGCGGCGGATGAAGGCGGTGAGGCCGGCGAGGTCGCGCACGTCATCGCCGGGCAGCACTTCCGGCCCGCGGAAGGGCGCGAAGGCGGGCTGGGCCAGGATCTCGCGGGAAAGCCGCACCGCCTCCAGCATCACCTTCAGGTCGAAACCCTCCGGATCGCTGAGGTAGCGCGCCTCGATGCGGGGCTTGTCGCCGGCATCGGCGCTGGCCAGGTACAGGCGGCCGCGGCTGCGCGGCCGCAGCCCGCAGGCGTGCAGGGTGTAGCCGTTTCCGGGCAGGCGGTTGCGGCCGTGGTCGTCCAGCTGCGCCGGCACGAAGTGGAACTGCACGTCCGGGCGTTCGTCCTCGGCCAGATGGCTGCGCAGGAAACCGCCGGCCTCGGCGATGTTGCTGGCGCCCGGACCGGTCCGGCCCATCAGGTAGTAGCGGAAGGCGACGGCGATGTCGCTGGCGCTGTCATAGCTCAGGCCACGGGTGCAGCGCTGCAGGGTGCAGATGTCCAGATGGTCCTGCAGGTTGCCGCCGACGCCGGGCAGGTCGGCCAGCACCTCGATGCCGTGCCGGCGCAGCTCCTCCGCCGGACCGATGCCCGAGAGCATCAGCAACTGCGGCGAATTGATGGCGCCGCCGCTGAGCAGCACCTCGCGGCTGGCGGCCTCGTGGTAGGCGCGCCGGCCGACCGTGTACACCACGCCGGTGGCGCGGCCGTTCTCGATGGTTACCCGCCGCGCCAGGGCGCCGGTCACCACCTTCAGGTTCGGGCGGTCGCGGGCCGGGCGCAGGTAGGCGGTGGCGGCGGAGCAGCGCACGCCGTCGCGGGTGGTGGTCTGGTACCAGCCGAAGCCGTCCTGGCGCGGGCCGTTGAAATCATCGGTGGCCGGATGACCGGCCTGTACCGCCGCTTCCAGGAAGGCTTCCGACAGCGGGTTGCGATGGCGCGGGTCGGAAACCGACAGCGGGCCGTGGCCGCCGTGGAATTCGTCCTCGCCGCGGGCATTGCCCTCGCTGCGGCGGAAGTAGCGCAGCACGTTGTCCCAGTGCCAGCCCTCGGCGCCCAGGCCCACCCACTCGTCGTAGTCGCGGGCGTGGCCACGGATGTAGCACATCGCGTTGATCGAGCTGGAACCACCCAGCACCTTGCCGCGCGGCCACCACAGCCGGCGCCCGTCCAGGTTCGGCTCGGGAGCGGTGCTGTAGTCCCAGTTCACGCCCTTGCGGTCGACCAGCTTGGCCAGACCGGCGGGCATGTGGATGAAGGGATGCCAGTCGCGGGGGCCCGCCTCCAGCAGAAGTACGCGGCAGTCCGGGTCCTCGCTCAGGCGACTGGCCAGCACGCAGCCGGCGGATCCCGCACCCACGATGATGTAGTCGTACACGACCGACTCTTTCTTACAGGACCGGCCGACGGTAGGCCCCCCGCCTAGAGCAAACACTCAGGCTGATGTCTGGCGCCGCAACATTGCCGGCAAAAGCCGCAGCAATGCTGGCGGCGAGGGGCCGGGTTGGCTATCGTGCGCGCAGCCCGCAGGACCCCGTCAGCCAATGAGTTCCGACACGCCCGCCAAGGCCGGCCGATTCGATCACCTGCGCGGGGCGCTGCGGGAGTTCCCGCCGCTGATCTGGTCCTTCCTGTATTTCTTCTTCCTGCTGACCGGCTATTACGTGCTGCGGCCGGTGCGCGACGCCATGGGCGCCTCGGCCGACGTCCAGGCGGTGTTCCCGGTCGCCCTGGTGGAGTGGGCGAGTGCCCGCGGCTGGGACCTGGGCGGGCTGACCCTGCAGCTGCTGTTCACCGGCACCTTCATCGCCATGGTGCTGCTGCAGCCGGCCTATGGCGCCCTGGTCAGCCGCTTTCCGCGCCGGGTCTTCCTGCCGGTGCTGTACCTGCTGTTCATCGCCTGCCTGATCGGCTTCCACCTGCTGTTCGACCGGGCGGTGCCGGGGCGGGGCGCGGTGTTCTTCATCTGGGTGGCGGTGTTCAACCTGTTCGCGGTGTCCGTGTTCTGGTCGTTCATGGCCGACATCTACAGCGACATGGAAGCGCGGCGCCTGTACGGCTTCATCGCCGCCGGCGGCACGGTCGGCGGTTTCACCGGCCCCTTCCTGACCACGTTGCTGGTCGGGCACGTCGGCGTGGCCAACCTGCTGCTGGTCTCGGCCGGGCTGCTGGGCCTGTGCGTGGCCTGCATCCTGCGCCTGGGCCGCTGGGCGCGCCTGCGCGAGGCGGCGCGCGGGCGCCAGGGCGCCGAGCAGGCCATGGGCGGCAGCATCCTGGCCGGCCTGCGCCTGCTGCGCGACGAGCCGCTGCTGCGGGCGATGGCGGTGGTGATGTTCTTCGGCGTGGGCGTGGGCACCCTGCTGTACAACGAGCAGGCGGCGATCGCCCGCGCCTTCTTCCCGGCCGATGCCGATCGCACCGCCTACTACGCCAACATCGACCTGGCCATCAACCTGCTGACGATCCTGGTGCAGGTGTTTGTCACCCGGCCGCTGCTGGTGCGTTTTGGCGTGGCGCCGGCGCTGCTGATTCCCGCCTTTGCCATCCTGGCCGGTTTCGCCCTGCTCAGCGCCTCGCCGTTGCCGCTGCTGGTGGCGGTGGTGCAGGTGCTGACCCGGGCCGGCGAGTTCTCCCTGGCCAAGCCGGCCCGCGAGACCATCTACACCCGCGTCGACCGGGAGATCCGCTACAAGGGCAAGGCGGTCATCGACACGGCGGTCTATCGCTTCGGCGACCTGTTCTTCGTCTGGAGCCACAAGTGGCTGGCGGCCTTCGGCTCGGCGGTGGTGTTCGGTGCCGGCGTGCTGGTGGCGGCCTGCATGACGGCCGGTGCCTTCCGCCTGATCCGTTCGCAGGCGGCACTGCCGGCGGAGCCGCGCCAGGAGTAGCCTGTCGGCACGCTTGCTGCCCGCGGGGGACGGTCATGAGCCTGATCGCGCAATTGCTGGTGGTGCTGGTGGCCCTGCTCCACCTGGGCTTCCTGGCGCTGGAGATGTTCTTCTGGACGCGGCCGCTGGGCCGGAAGGTGTTCCGGCTGGATCCGGACTTCGCCCGCGCCTCGGCCCGGCTGGCGATGAACCAGGGGCTCTACAACGGCTTCCTCGCCGCCGGCCTGCTCTGGGGCCTGTGGCTGGAGGCGCGCGGCATCTGCCTGTTCTTCCTGGGCTGCGTGGTGGTGGCCGGCCTGTTCGGGGCCGCCACGGTCAAGCGTTCGATCCTGTACGTGCAGGCCTTGCCGGCGCTGCTGGCGGCCGCGGCCGTGCACTACCTTTGAGCGCTTACTTCGCGGGGCTGACCCACATGGTGATGAGGGCGTTGAAGACCTTGTCGCCGGCCGGGTCGAACACGTCGACGTTCACCGGCAGCTCGTAGCCGGCCTCGGCGGCGACGATCTCGCGCATCGGCGTGGCGACGCCGCGCATCGTGCCCCTGGCCTTCTTCAGGTAGGACACCGTCATGCCCTTGGGGATCCAGCGCATGCCCTTGGGCAGCGAGGCGTCGGTCATGACGCCGGCGCTGAGCTCGGCCAGGTTGCACAGGGCGATGGCATGGACGGTGCCGATGTGGTTGTGCACGGCGCGGCGGTCGGGAAAGCTCACCTCGCAGCGGCCGCGTTCCAGCGCCTGAAAGGTCGGGCGGATGCTGGAGAAGTAGGGCGCCCGGAAGCAGACCGCGCGGCTGAACAGCCAGCGGCCACCCGGCCAGCGCAGGAACTTGCGGTACAGGCGCAGCAGCGGGGCGTCGGACATGGTGGCCTCAGTTGACCAGGGGAAGCGCGAACACCGCCGCGCCGGCCAGGAAAGCCAGAGTGAGCAGGTGCACCGCCGGGTGGCGCAGGGGCAGGAAGACCAGTTGCTCGATCGCCCGGCCCAGCCAGAACAGCGACATCACCACCAGCATGGCCCGGCCCAGCGGCGTGCCGGCCAGTTCGGCAGGGAACAGGAAGCACAGCGCCGCGACGGCGAGGAACACGTAGGTCAGGCGCAGGTTGAGGATCTGCATGACGGCCCGGTTGGCCACCGACAGCCTGGCCAGCTCGCGTTTCCAGTGGAACAGCTTCCAGAAGGCGAGATGGAACAGCCCGAAGGCCAGACTGTGCAGGCCGCCGAGAACCACCCAACGGGTGTCATCCATGGACGTGGTTCCCGGCGGCGACGGCTCAGGCGACCCGCTGCCGGCCCTCTTCCTGGCGACGGCGGTAGAGCGCCGCCGACTCCAGGTCGGCCGGATCGAAGTCGTCGACGGTGATCGCGTCCAGGGTCATGGCGCGCAGCTCCTCGAGCTGCACCCGCTCCTCGGCGGTGATCCAGCCCTCGGCCACGCCCTCGTCCAGCTGCGAGGCGAAGTCCAGGGCCTCGATGTCGCTGTTCTTGAGCGCCTTGAGGAACTTGCGCTCCACCGGCTCGGCCAGGATGACCCTGGACAGGTAGCTGTTGATGCGGCCGGCCGGGTTGTTGGCGCAGGGCGTCAGGAACACGCCCTCGGCCAGCCGGTCACGGGCATCGGACGGCGACATCAGCAGGGCGGCGGCGCGACGGCCCAGGCGATCGCTGGGCTCCTGGGCGCGACGGCCCCAGGGGAAGACCAGCATCCACAGCAGCCAGCCCACCGGCCGGATCGGGAAGTTGCGCAGCGCGCCCGACAGCGCCCGCTCGATCTTGTAGACGGTGTCATGGAAGGCCCAGGCCAGCAGCGGCCGCTCCGAGGCGGGGCAGCCCTGGTCCTGGTAGCGCTTGAGCATGGCGCTGGCGATGTACAGGTAGCTCAGCACGTCGCCGAGGCGGCCGGACAGCTTCTCCTTGAACTTCAGCTTGCCGCCCAGGGTGAGCATCGAGGTGTCGGCCACCAGGGCCAGCGCGGCGGAGTAGCGGTTGAGCTTGCGGTAGTAGCGGCGGGTGTAGGCATCGCCCGGCGCCTTGCCGATGCGCGCGCCGACCAGACCCAGTACCCAGGCCCGCACCGCATTGGAGATGGCGAAGCCGATGTGGCCGAACAGGTTGGTGTCGAACTCGCGCAGCCGCACCTTCGGGTCCGGGTGCGTGGCCGCCTGCATCTCTTTCAGCACCCAGGGATGGCAGCGGATGGCGCCCTGGCCGAAGATCATCAGCGAGCGGGTCATGATGTTGGCGCCCTCGACCGTGATCGAGATCGGCGCCGCCTGCCAGCCGCGGCCCAGGTAGTTCATCGGGCCGAGGATGACGCCCTTGCCGCCGTGCACGTCCATGGCGTCGGCGGCGACCTGCCGGGCCATCTCGGTGGTGTGGTACTTGGCGATGGCCGAGGGCACGGCCGGCTTCTCGCCGCGGTCGACGGCGGCGGCGGTGGCCTGCGACAGGGCGCTGCAGGCATAGGCATTGCCGGCCAGGCGGGCCAGCGCCTCCTCGACGCCCTCGAAGCGGCCGATCGACAGGCCGAACTGCTTGCGGATGCGCGCATAGGCGCCGGTCACCACCGCGGCGATCTTGGAGGCGCCGGAGGAGGTGGAGGGCAGGGTGATGGCGCGGCCCACGCTCAGGCACTCGACCAGCATGCGCCAGCCGTGGCCGATGTAGTCCTCGCCGCCGATCAGCTGGCTGAGCGGGACGAAAATGCCGTCGCCGCGCACCGGGCCGTTCTGGAAGGCGCAGTTGAGCGGGAAGTGGCGGCGGCCGATTTCCAGGCCCGGGGTATCGCGCGGAACCAGGGCCAGGGTGATGCCGCGGTCGCTCTCGTCGCCCAGCAGATGGTCGGGGTCATGCAGGCGGAAGGCCAGGCCGATCACCGTCGCCACCGGCGCCAGGGTGATGTAGCGCTTGTCGAAGGTCAGCTTGACGCCGAGCACGCGGGCGCCGTTCCACTCGCCCTCGCAGACGATGCCGTAGTCGGGGATGGAGGTGGCGTCGGAGCCGGCGAAGGGGCCGGTCAGGGCGAAGCAGGGCACCTCGCGGCCGTCGGCCAGGCGCGGCAGGTAGTGCTCCTTCTGCTCCCTGGTGCCGTAGTGCAGCAGCAGCTCGGCCGGGCCCAGCGAGTTGGGCACGCCGACGGTGGAGCTGAGCGTGGCCGAGACCGAGGCCAGCTTCTGGATCACCCTGTGGTGCGCCAGCGCCGAGAAGCCCAGGCCGCCGAATTCCTTCGGGATGATCATGCCGAAGAACTTGTGCTTCTTCAGGAACTCCCAGACCTCCGGCGGCAGGTCGGCGCGCACGTGGGTGACCTCCCAGTCGTTGACCATGGCGCAGACCTGCTCGACCGGGCCATCGAGGAAAGCCTGCTCCTCCGCGGTCAGTTCGGGCTTGGGCTGCGACAGCAGCTCGTTCCACTTGGGCATGCCGGAGAACAGCTCGCCCTCGAAGCCGACGGTGCCGGCTTCCAGCGCCGTCTTCTCGGTCTCCGACAGCGGCGGCAGGATCTTCGTGTAGAAGCGCAGCGCGTGGCGGGTGATCAGCGCCTGCCGCAGCGGGGTGATCAGCAGCGGCAGGGTGGTGACCGCCAGCAGGCCCGCCGCCACCCAGGTGGCGGTGAGGTTGGCGCCGGCCAGGCCGGTCACCACCAGCAGGCTGCCGGCCAGTGCGGCGAACACCGCCAGGCCCCAGCGGTGGTAGGCCACCAGCAGGACCGCCAGCAACAGGGCGAAGAAGGGGGCGAGGATGGCGAGGATGCTCATCGGGGGTCTCCGGATGCGGCCACGCGCGGCGTGGCCAGGTCGTGCAGGAATTCCAGCAGGGTATCGGTAAAAGCGTCGTTGTCGTCGCCGGCCACCATGTGGGTGGCCTCCGGCAGCCGCACGTGACGGGCGTGCGGCACGAGATCCAGGAAGTGCGCCACGGTCTCGTCGCTGACCAGGTCGCTGCGGCCGCCGCTGAGCAGCAGCACCGGCACATCGATGCTCCGGCAGGCGGCGTCCAGCTGCTCCTCCAGGCCCTCGGTATCGGGGATGAACTCGTCCAGCAGGCGGGGATCCCAGTGCCAGACCAGGCGGCCATCCGCGCGCGGCACCAGCAGGTGCGCCAGCTGCCCGGGCGACTTGCGGCCGCGCCGGTGCGGCAGGTACTCGGCGATCCGCTCGGCCGCCTCCTCGAAGGAAGCAAAGCCGTCCGGATGCGCCCGCATGAAGGCGAGGATGCGCTCGACGCCGGCGCTTTCCCAGCGCGGGGTGATGTCCACCAGCACCAGGGCCGAGAAGGGCCGGGCCCGGGCCTGGGCCACCATGCCGGTCAGGCCGCCCATGGAGGCGCCGACCAGGATCGGCGCCGGCCCGGCGGCGGCGGCGGTGATCTGGACGTCGTCGGCGAACTGGTCGCGGCGGTAGGGGCGGTCGTCGGGGTTGCGGCCGGAACGGCCGTGGCCGCGCGCGTCCCAGGCCAGGCTGGCCAGGCCGCGGGCGGCCAGGCGCGCCTGGGTGGCGGACCAGGCCTGGCGGGTCTGGCCGAAGCCGTGCGCCAGCAGCACACCGGGGCCGTCACCGGCCCGGAACTCGGCGGCCAGCGGCAATCCGTCGGCGGCGCGCAGGTAGAGCGGGCCGGCCTGCGGCGGGGATGTGGCTAGGCTATCCATACGGCCGAGTATCGTCAGCGGGGCGCCGGACTGTCAATACCGGCCCGTATGGTGCAACATTCGGTTCCACGGGCGGTTTCATGCCCTCCCTCCATCCTTTACACTTCGCTACCGTATGGTCGCTACCCCTCCCAAAACCGAACGTCCGGCCCGACTGCGGGCCGAGGACTGGGCCGTCGCCGCCCTGGACGTCATCGCCGAGCAGGGCCTGGCCGCGGTAGCGGTCGAGCCGCTGGCCCGGCGCCTGGGCGTCACCAAGGGCAGTTTCTACTGGCACTTCCCCTCGCGCGAGGCCCTGCTGGTCGCGGCCCTGGAGCGCTGGGAGGCGATGGAACAGGAAACCGTCTTCGGCCAGCTCGAGGCGATTCCCGAGCCGCGGGCCCGGCTGCGGGCGCTGTTCCAGCTGGTCGCGCACGAGCTCAAGCCGCACATCATCTACAGCGAGCTGCTCAAGGCCCTGGACCACCCGGTGGTGCAGCCGGTGCTGCACCGGGTCTCGCAGCGGCGCCTGGACTACCTGACCGCCAGCTTCCGCCAGGCCGGCCTGAACCGGTTGGACGCGCAGAACCGCGCCCGCCTGACCTACGCCGCCTACGTCGGCTTCCTGCAGCTGTCGCTGCAGCTGGGCCAGCCGCGCCTGCACCATGACGAGTTCGAGGCCTACGTCGGCCACGTCATGGCGACGCTGATCCCGGCCTGACGCCGAATGTCCGGCGTTGCCGCCCCGTTTTCCCCTTCCCAGGCCCCGACAGGAGCCCGCCCGATGTCCAGCAATCTCCCCGCCCTCAACGACTGGGTCGCCTCGGTCGCGAAGCTGACCCAGCCCGATGCCATCCACTGGTGTGACGGTTCCGATGCCGAGAACGCCAGGCTGATCGAGCTGATGCTGGCCAGCGGCGACCTGATCGCGCTCAACCAGGAAACGCATCCTGGCTGCTACCTGCACCGTTCCAACCCGCAGGACGTGGCCCGCGTCGAGCACCTGACCTTCGTCTGCACCCGCGACAAGGCCGATGCCGGCCCGAACAACAACTGGATGGACCCGGCCGAGGCGCACCGGAAGATGGATGCGCTCTACGCCGGCTGCATGCGCGGCCGCACCATGTACGTGGTGCCCTACTGCATGGGCCCGATCGATTCGCCGCTGTCGCGCTGCGGCGTCGAGATCACCGACAGCCCCTACGTCGTCGCCAACATGCGCATCATGACCCGCATGGGTTCGGCGGCGCTGGCCCGCATCGAGCGCGAAGGCGCGTTCGTGAAGGGCCTGCACTCGATCGGCGAGCTGGACCCGGACCGCCGCTTCATCATGCATTTCCCCGAGGAGCTGAGCATCCAGAGCTTCGGCTCCGGCTATGGCGGCAACGCGCTGCTGGGCAAGAAGTGCCACGCCCTGCGCATCGCCAGCTGGCAGGCGCGCCAGGAGGGCTGGCTGGCCGAGCACATGCTGATCGTCGGCATCGAGAACCCGCAGGGCGAGGTGCACTACGTCGCCGCCGCCTTCCCCTCGGCCTGCGGCAAGACCAACCTGGCCATGCTGATCCCGCCGGAGGGCTACCGCCGCGCCGGCTGGAAGGTCTGGACCGTCGGCGACGACATCTGCTGGATGCGCCCCGGCGCCGACGGCCGCCTGTACGCCATCAACCCGGAAGCCGGCTTCTTCGGTGTCGCCCCCGGCACCAGCGAGAAGACCAACCCGAACGCGATGGCCATGCTCCATCGCGACACCATCTTCACCAATGTCGGCGTCACCGCCGACAACCAGCCGTGGTGGGAAGGCATGGGCAGCGGCACGCCGGTCAAGGACTGGCAGGGCCGCGACTACGACAAGGCGGTCTCGCCGGCGGCGCACCCCAATGCCCGCTTCACCGTCAGCGCCAGGCAGTGCCCGAGCTACACCGACAAGGCCGAGGATCCGCAGGGCGTGCCGATCAGCGCGATCGTCTTCGGTGGCCGCCGCGCCTCGCTGGTGCCGCTGGTGCTGGAGGCGCGCGACTGGACCCACGGCGTCCTGGTCGGCGCCGCGATGGCGTCCGAGACCACCGCCGCGGCCACCGGCGCGGTCGGCGTGGTCCGCCGCGATTCCATGGCGATGAAGCCGTTTGCCGGCTACAACTTCGGCGACTACTTCGGCCACTGGCTGAGCTTCGACAAGCCGGGCGCGAAGCTGCCGAAGATCTTCCAGGTGAACTGGTTCCGCAAGGATGCCGACGGCCGGTTCATGTGGCCGGGCTTCGGCGACAACCTGCGGGTGCTGGAGTGGATGCTCCGCCGCGTCACCGGCCAGGCCGGCGCGGTGGAGACCCCGGTCGGCAACCTGCCGCGGCCGGAGGACCTCAATACCGAGGGCCTGGACCTTGCCCCGGGCGTGCTGGACCAGCTGCTGGCCGTCGACCGCGAGGGCTGGAAGGCGGAAATGGACGCCATCGCTGCCTACCTCGGCGAGTTCGGCGACCGCACCCCCGCCGCCCTGAAGGCCGAACGCGACCGCATCGCCGCGGCCCTCTCCTGACCGGCAGAACCGGGGACGGAAAACCGGGGTCAGAGTAAAGGGTCGAAGTCGTGACTCTGACCCTTTACTCTGACCCCGGTTTCTTCGTGGGCTCCGGTTCCCGGGGCTAAACCTTTCCGGTGCCGGCGGCATCGGAAGGGATATGCTGAACTCCGCCGTGACCGCCGAAGCCACCCAGCTGCCCCGCGTCGCCGACCCGAACGCGCGCGATGAGGACCATGCCCTGGTGCGGGCCGCCAGCGGCGGCGACCGGCATGCCTTCGAGGCGCTCTACCGCCGGCACGTGCGCCGGGTCTATGCGCTGCTCTGGCGAATCTGCGGCCACGAGGCCCGGGCCGAGGACCTGGTCCAGGAAGCCTTCGTCCGCGCCTGGCAGGCGCTGCCGGCCTTCCGCTACGAAAGCGCCTTCTCGACCTGGCTGCACCGCCTGGCGGTCAACACCGCCCTGATGGAGCTGCGCTCCAGGCGCGGCAACGAGGACCTGGAAACGGACGACGAGGTCCTGCAGCAGCACGCCGGCCACGACCACCCCGAGCGGGCCGCCACCGGCGCCGAGCTGGAGCGGGCCATCGCCACGCTGCCGCCCCGGGCCCGGGCCGTGCTGGTCCTGCATGACGTCGAAGGCTGGAAACACGAGGAGATTGCCGCCGAACTCGGCATGGCGATCGGAACGTCAAAGGCACAACTGCACCGCGCCCGCCACCTGCTGCGGGCCCGACTGGGAGAAGACCATGGGCGAGAATGAACTGCGCTGGCAGCTGCGCCAGCTGCCCAGGGAAATGGATCCGCCGCACGACCTGTGGCCCGGCATCGCCGCGCGCCTGGAATCACGGCGCCGGCCGCGCTGGCCCTGGATCACCGGCCTGGCCCTGGCCGCCAGCCTGGTGCTGGCCGTGGCCATCGGCTCGCAGCTGCGTCCCGCCGCCGACGATCCGGGCCGCGACCTGCAGGCCGCCCTGGTGCAGCGCCAGGCCGAGGCCCTGGAACTCGAATACGCCGCCGCCCTTCGCGAGCTGGAAGGCGCGCCGATGCCGGCCGAACTGCAGCCGGCCCTGGAAACCCTGGACGCCAGCGCCCGCGACATCCGCCAGGCCCTGGCCCAGGACCCCGGGGAGGTCCGGCTGCTGGAGCAGCTGCGCCGCACCTACGCCCGCCGCCTGTCCCTGACCCAGCGCGCCGTGCTGGGCTGAACCCCTTACACATATAGATAAGTCACGGAGAACCGCCATGTCGCCCCGCCTGATTCTTCCCCTGATGCTGCTGGCCGCCGCCCCGGCGCTGGCGGCCACCCCCATCGACGAAACCCGGCCGGTGGCCGCCGACGGCCGGGTCAGCATCGACAACCTCAAGGGCCGCATCGACGTGGAGACCTGGGACCGCCCCGAGGTCCGCATTACCGGCCACCTGGGCGAGGGCGTGGAGAAGCTGCAGATCGACGGCAGTGGCGGCGACCTGCGCATCGAGGTCCGCTACCCGCAGAACAAGCGGGGCTGGTTCGGCTGGGGCAGCAGCGATGGTGGCGAGCCCTCCGACCTGCGGGTCCAGGTGCCGGCCGGCGTGAGCCTGGACATCGATTCGGTCAGTGCCACGGTGAACGTGACCGGCGTCGCCGGGCAGCGGCTGGACGTGGACAGCGTCAGCGGCAACGTCACGGTGCGCGCGGCCCGGCCCGGCGAAGCCCGCCTGGTCACCGTCAGCGGCGACGTGGAGGCCGAGCTGGACACCCGCGAGCTGCGCGCCGAGACCGTCAGCGGCGATCTCGACCTGCGCGGCCGGATCGGCGGCCGGGTCTCGCTGGAGACGGTCTCCGGCGACCTCCGGCTGGAGGCCGGCAGCGTGGGGCGGCTGGACTTCAGCTCGGTCTCCGGCGACGCGCGGCTGAAACTGGGCCTGGAGAAGGGCGGCAGCGTCCAGGCCGACACCGTGAGCGGCGGGCTGGACCTGGCCCTGCCCGCCGGAACCTCGGCCCGGCTCCGGGTGGAGACCTTTTCCGGCCGCATCCGCAGCCCCGTGGGCCAGGTCGAGACCGAGGAATTCGGCCCCGGCAGCAGCCTGAGGACCCGCCTGGGCGACGGCCAGGGGGACATCCGGCTGGAGTCCTTCTCCGGAAATGTCCGGATCGAGATCGACTAAGTTACTGATTTCGTTGGAATCGCGCCGCCCCGGCAGGCCCAGCCCGCCGGGGCGGCGGCGTTTTCTGCGACCGGGTTCACATTTACCTGCCCTTAACCCGGTTTGCGGACCGTAAAGATTGCGTTATGCTCGGCCGGCCAAGGTGGGCTCAGTCCCGTGCCCACCTTTCGGCTTTGTCCCGAACTCTAGAGTCACCACACTCTGACGTTGGAGAGAGAGTAAATGTCTAACTTTAATCAGCTGTCGAACGCGATCCGTTTCGCGCTGTTCGCCGGTGCCGCTTCCATGCTGGCTGCCCCGGCTTTCGCGCAGGACTCGGATAGCGAGACCACCACCCTCGACACCATCGAGGTCACCGGCTCGCGCCTGAAGCGTGCCGACGTCGAAGGTGCCGTCCCGGTCATCGTGATCGATCGCGCCCAGATCGACGCCTCGGGCGACGTGTCCGTGGCCGATGTGCTGCGCGACACCACCTTCGCTTCCTTCGGCAACTTCAAGCCGCAGTCCGGCTCGTCGGCCCAGTCGCTGGCGACCATCGACCTGCGCGGCCTGGGTTCCGGCCGTACCCTGGTGCTGGTCGACGGCCGTCGCGCCCCGACCAACCCGATGTCGGCTTCCTCGGGTTCCGACCTGAACGCCATCCCGCTGGCCGCGGTCGAGCGCATCGAGATCCTGTCCGACGGCGCTTCGGCCGTGTACGGTTCCGACGCGATCGGCGGCGTGGTGAACATCATCACCCGCAAGGACTTCAACGGCGTCGAGATCCGCTACGGCTACGGTTCGACCGAGGTCCGCGGCGGTGACACCGAGGAAATGTCGGTCGTGTTCGGCGCTTCGTCCGACCGCACCCGCCTGTTCGGTGGCGCTTCCTCGTCCAAGCGCGGCATGGTCTTCACCCGCGACCAGATCGGTGGTCAGAGCCTGGGTGTCTCCACCTACGGCAACAACTACTACGACTGGGACAACCTGTTCGACGGCGACCCGGACACCAGCCCGATCCAGCCGGTTCCGGGCTTCGACTGCACCCAGGGTGCCTTCTGGACGACCGGTTCGGGCCTGTGCTCGTTCGACTTCAACTCGGTCGCGGCCAACGAGGTCAAGGTCGACAACAAGTCGGTGTTCGTCCGCGGTGACCACCAGATCAACGACGACTGGTCGTTCTACGGTTCCGCCAGCGTGACCAAGGTCGAGACCTTCGGCCGCTACGCCCCGGTTCCGGGCGTGGTGAAGGTCGAGGACGGCACCCCGAACGACATCAACAGCGGCGTGATGTGCGGCCCCGGCGGCTGCGCCCCGGGTACCACCGACGGCCTGCCGACCTACTACTTCCACCGCTTCGCCGCGGCCGGCAACCGTGACAACTTCACGGATTCCACCAACGCCGACTACCTGATCGGCTTCCAGGGTCAGCTGACCGACCGCGTCAGCGTCGACTTCGGCCTGCGTCGCACCGACTACAAGTTCACCGAGCTGGGTCGTGGCTACATCGTCGGCAGCCTGGCCAACGAAGCCGCCAACCGCGGTGACTATGACCTGAGCAACCCGTACGGTGCGGACCCGACCGTCCTGTCGTCGATCCAGGCCACCATCAACCGTGATTCCCGTTGGACCACCGACGAGATCTTCGGTTCGGTGTACTTCGACATCTTCGAGATGGGCGGTGGTACCTCCAACGCCGTGATCGGTGCCGAGTACCGCGAGGACGCCTACTTCGACCAGTACGACTCGCTGTCCGAGGCGGGCGTGGTGCTGGGTTCGGCCGGTAACTCCTCCGGCGGTACCCGTGACGCCAAGGCGATCTTCTTCGAGTGGCTGCTGCCGTTCACCAGCACCTTCGACATCACCATCGCCGGCCGTTACGACGACTACAGCGACTACGGCAGCGACTTCTCGCCGAAGGTTGCCTTCCGCTGGCAGCCGCTGGAGACCCTGACCTTCCGTGGTTCCTACGGCCAGGGCTTCCGTGCCCCGGGTCTGGACATCCTGACCCAGAAGACCACCTTCTCGGCCGAGCCGGTCAACGACCCGCAGTCGTGCGCCGCGCTGGGTGAGCCGGCCACCTGCTCGCTGCAGGTCGACACCTACTTCCAGGCCAACCCGAACCTGGCCTCGGAGCAGTCGACCCAGTGGTCCGTCGGCTTCGTGTGGGATCCGCTGGAGTGGCTGGACATCTCGATCGACTACTACGACATCGAGGTCGAGGATTCGATCTCGTCGATCAGTGCCCAGGACATCATCAACTCCGACCTGGATCCGGCCACCTACGGTCCGATCCCGCCGGGCTTCTCCATCGTTCGTCGTGACAGCGGTGCGATCAACTACATCATCGCTGGCTACGCCAACGAGGGTACGGTCACCACCAAGGGTATCGATGCCCGCGTCAATACCGAGTTCGACCTGGGCAACTGGGGTGAGCTGCGCAACCAGCTGACCGTGTCCTGGATCGACGAGTACGTGATCGACGACCAGCGTGGTTCGGTGATCGACTTCGCCGGCCGCTTCGGTAGCCCGGACCTGCGTGCCACCCTGTACAACGCGTGGACCTTCGGCGACTGGACCGCGTCCTGGAACATCAACTACATCGATGGCCAGAGCAACGGCACCCCGACCACCACCGTGGGCGGCTATGCCACCAACGACGTGCAGCTGA
>Ga0207873_1000190_pt1 | contig 66467 bp, 43 predicted proteins | sample BGWIniCompost_FD_187373 | JGI IMG/M metagenome (GOLD analysis project Ga0207873, IMG submission 187373) | Cellulose adapted compost microbial communities from Newby Island Compost Facility, Milpitas, CA, USA - BGW Initial Compost (SPAdes)... ...
CAACGGTCGCCGCGACGTCCGCCCGCCTCGAGGCGAGCTCCACCGCGAAGCGCGCCTGCTCGAGGCCGCCCACGCCGATGCACACGACCCCGCCGACGCCCTCGCTCCGCGCTCGGCTCAAGAGCTCGTCGGGGCCAGCCCCGCAGTGTCCCGGATCCAGATGACAGTGCGTGTCGATGAGCATGAGACCTCTCCCTAGCGTGACGAACGGTCTGCCGAAAGGCAGGCCGTTCGGGCGTGGCGGCGCCCCAGCCTTTGGACAGCCTCCGGCGAGGACGGAGCGGAGGGGGCGCCCTGGCGTCCAGAGCCCGTGGAGGGCGGCCCAAACCCCGTTGACGCGCCGAAGCCCCGTCAGAGGCCCTCCAGAGGCGGTCAGAGGCCCTCCGGGTCCTCCCCGGGAACTCAGTGGAGGAGCTCGGCGTACCGCCGGCGCAGGAGCACCGCCGCGACGTCCGCGACGGAGTCGTCGATGTAGCCGTAGTCACGGTTCAGGGCATCCACCGCGGCGCGGGCTTCCCGCTTGCGATCCTCGTCGAGGCCGGCGCTGTCCTCCCGCAACAGGAGCACGATGTCCCGACAGAGCTTGGCCAGGGTCACCCGGCGCTCGGAGTAGACCGCGTCCCGGAGCCGCCGCAGGTGATCGGCGAACACGCGGCGGTTGTCCGCCGCCTCGTCGGGGTGATCGATGGCCCACGCCGCGATGGCGTTGATGAGCGAGTGCCGGAACGCCTCGGGCTTGTCGCTGACGCCGAGCAGGCGCTCCACCTCGGCGAACAGGGCCTTGTCCGGCTCCTCGTACGCGCCCGTCAGGGGGTTGCGCAGCTGCTCTCCCTTCGTCCAGTAGCTGACGTGGGTGACGTAGCGATCGAACAGCTCGAGGTAGCGCGTCTCCTCGACGATGCCGCTGACGAGGCGGAGCTCGTCCTCGAAGGCGTCCAGCACCCGATGGAGCAAGACCTCTCGAAACGCCGTCGTGTCGTGATAGCCGCCGGGGAGGCGCTCCTGCTGCAAGAACGCGTACTCGTTCACACGCTCGCAGAGGTGCTCCAGCTCGTCCAACACCGCGAAGGGAGACAGGTAGCCGTACCGGCGGTTCTGAGCCGCGTCGAGGAGGACGACCCGCATCTCTCGAGGGCTCGCCCCGCTGCTCCCCTCGTAGTCGACCGACGCCTCCCCCTCCCGGTAGAGATCGGGGATGGCGGCCCGCAGCAGCTTCGCAGCCTCCTCGTCGAGGCGCTTCGGTGCGCGGCCGTCCGTGTACAGGTCCATCTTCTCGACGGCGGTCAGCTCCAGGACGAGCTCCCGGAGCTCGCGGGGGTACCGATCGGCGCTCGGCTTCTGCATGCGCGTCAGCACCGCGAACATCGCCGCGACCTCCGTCGCGTGGGGGGCAACGTGGCCGTTCACGTGGGGCACGATCTGGGCGTCGTAGATCTTCACCTCGTCGCGCCAGCTCCGCAGATACGGCACGCGCACGAGCTCGAGCCGGCCCCGAAAGCTCTCGAACTCCGGGTGCGCCCGGAACGCGCCGAGGTGCGCCTCGTTGCCGCTCGCGAGGAGCACACAGTTGACCTGGAGGGTCTGCGTCTGCAGCGCCACCTCACCGGTCTCCGCGGTGATCTGCAGATACTTGAACGCGTCCAGGGGGCGCTTCAACAAATCCGAGTATTCGAGCAGCCCGCCTGCCGCGTCCACGAGCTCCCCGAAGACCTCGAAGAGGGCGAGCCCCTGGAGCGACGCCGGCAAGCCCGCGACGCTGCGATCGATGGTCACCTGGCGCTCCCCTGCGTCCACGGACAGCTGCGGTCCCAAGGTGACGGCGCCGATGCGGTACCGCCGCGAGATGAAGTAGCGCTCCACCTGGATGTGCCGCAGGACCTCCTCGAGGGAGCCGCCGTAGCTCGACAGCAGGGTCTCGTAGATGCGGCGGCTCTTCTGGCAGAGCCCGCCGTGGGTCAACCAGCGCGGTGGGCTGCGCTCACACCCAGCCTCTCGGTAAAGGCGCTCGATGAGCTCGCGTCGCATGCGCTGGGGCAAGAGGAACAGGGGGTGGTCCCGCAGCTCCACGAACAGGCGCGCGTCGATCTGATCGTCGCTGAGGTGGGCGTAGCTCGCCCCGCGCTCGGTCATGCTCTTCGGCCCCCCGAAGCCGATCGCGCCCCGCAGCGTGGTCTGGCTGGGGAACACCCAATGGAACCTGTAGAGCGCCCCCTCGTCGCAGGACGAGTAGTGCTCCAGAGCGCGCATCAAGCAGGCCGCGATCGTGCTCTTGGCCGAGCCGTTGGGGCCGTGCAGAAGCAGCACACGGTTCGGTCGCCCTTCCCGGACGAAGTTACTGAGCACCCGGTAGATCTCGCCCTGGACCGCCTCCTGCCCGACCAGCGCGTCCCTGGCTCGATCGCCGGGCTCCGCGAAGGGCTGATCGAACAGTCGAAATCTGTTCTGGCGCCCCCACGGGCGCTCGACCTCTTCGCTGCCGTAGAAGTCGAAGGCGTCACGCAGGTAGGTGGCCGCGTCGCGCGAGTGCCGCACGGGATCCTGCGCGAAGAGGTCCAGGTACTCCTGGAAGGACAGCACCCGACGCTGCCGCGCGAAATCGGCCTGCACCGCGCCAGCGATGTTCCGGAGTTCGTCCACGACCGCGCTCTTTCCCATGCCACCAACATAACACGTACCGCCCCTGGAGGCGGCAGGGCCCCCGCGGCCCCCGGGTCGAGAGCTGGCACGTAGGCCCGCTTCTAGGTTGCCGCGAGCGTTGCCCGCGCCGTTCCTGGACGGTTTCCGGAAGTCCCTCGTTCGCCCCCGTCAGAGACCGGGACGTGAGGACTCCATCAGCGCGCGACCGACACAGCGGGCTCCCCTGTGCGGCAGGCGGACGATGCCCGCGCTGACGTGACGCTCGCTGCGCTGATCAACGCACGGCGATCTGGACGGCGAGCTCGCGCTTCTCGATAAGGCAGCGCTCGTCCGTGCAGACGCTGAAGGAGAAGGTGCCCCCGAGGGTGTGCTCCCCGGCGGCGCTCGCGGTGAAGGGGACCTTCATCACCGCCTTCTGGACCTCCACGGTGGCCTTGTCCTTGCCGACGACGGGGGCCGGGAACGTGAGCCCCGCGCTCGACCCGAGCTTCAGCTTGATGGGGTACTCCTCGTTCACCTTGTAGGGGGGCTTGGCCTGGAGGGTGACGATCGCCTCCGCCGCCTCCCCTGCCTTCGCCTCCGCGGGTGGCGCGATCGCGAGCTCGAAGGCCTCTTCCCGATACGTGGCCTGGCCGGCGACGGCCTCGGCCTCCGCGGGGGCGCTCGGGTCTCCCGGGGTCGCTCCCCTGGACGCTGCGCCCTGCCCCTCCCCGACCACGGCCTCGGTGCCGGTCTCCTTCGAGACCCGCGCGTCGGCGCGCTCGCAGGCCGCGAGGGCGATCAGCGCGCCCGCGCAGAGCCCGAGGAGCCGCAGCCCCGCGGTGGTCCGAGCGATGAGAGGGGGAGACGATGGAGATGCTGCGGGAGTGGACATGCGGTTCTCGGGGGTGACGTCGCTGACCCAACCCACGAAGGGGGACTCTTCTTCCATCCTGGGCACGTACGTCGCGGATCGCCAGGAGTTTCCTTCGCCGTCCGCCCCAGCACAACCGCCACGGGGCCGCCAGAGGGGCTCCGAGAGCCGCTCACGACAGCAGAAACAGCCCGCCAGCGACCAGCAGCAGCACCACCAGACCTCCCGCGAGGGCCGGCAAGAGCCAGCGGGGCGGGCCCTGGGGGACCCCGTGCGGCCGCAGATCGTCCTCCTCGAGCCCGCGTTGGGCCGCGGCCATGGCCTGGGTCATGGGATCGAGGCCGTCCGCCGTGGGGACCCGGCCCTGGTCGCGCGGCTCGGCGCTCTGGTTCGCGCCCGTCGTGGCGGAGATGGCCGCGGCCGGTGGAAGCACGGCCGGGGGGGCGTCCTGGGTGACCGCGGCGTGCTGCGCCGCGGGTGCGGCGGGCTCCGACGCGGGTGCAGCGGGCGCGGGTGCAGCGGGCGCGGGTGCAGCGGCGCCTCCCAGGAGCGCGCCCTCGTGTCCCAGGGAGTCGACCTCCCCGAAGAACTCGTCGACCGCGTCGCGGGGCGTGGTCACAGGGCGCGCCTGGAGCAGCTCGGGCATCTTGCGGTCGATGGCTGCCACGAGCTCTCGCTCCGGGAGCTCGGCCCACACCCGGTGATCGCCCTCGAGCCCATAGGCCTGCCCCAGCTCATCGGCGAAGCGACCGACGGAGGCGGTGCGGACCGCCGCCGTCTTCTTCAAGGCGCGAGCGATCACCGGATCCAGCGTGGGCGGTACGGGATACCTGCGGTTCGCCCCCACCTGGCTCGGCGACAGCGGTTCCTTCGTCAGGATCTCCACCAGGATCCTGGGCCCGTTGTCCCCCGGAAAGGGCACCTGCCCCGTGACGCACTCGTAGGTGATCGCCGCGAGGGCCCACACGTCGGCGCGCTGATCGAGGGTGTCGAGCCCCTGCGCCTGCTCGGGCGCCATGTAGAACGGCGACCCGATGGTCGTCCCCATCACCGTGAGCCGCTTGGCGCCGTCCGCCGTGTCCTTCACGGAGCCGAAGTCGAGCACCTTGACGCGATCTCCGTCGGGCTGCTGGCACAGGAAGACGTTGTCGGGCTTCAGATCCCGGTGCACGAGCTGGCGTTCGTGGGCCCAGTCCAGCCCCACCGCCACCTGGCTCGCCATCCGCACCACGCGCCCTGGGTGGAGCACCCCCTCGCGCTTCAAGGTCGCGCTGAGCTCCTCGCCATAGAGGAACTCCATCACGAGGGCGTAGGACCCATCCTGGGTCGGGCGGAAGTCGTGCACGTCCACGATGTGCTCGTGGGGCAGCTCCCCGCTCACTTCGAACTCACGCTTGAAGCGCTCGACCTGCACCGGATCCTGGGCGACCTCGGCGTGCAGAATCTTCAGCGCCACGCTCCGGCGCTCTGCCAGGTCCAGCGCCTCGTAGACGCGCCCCATCCCGCCGTCCGCCACGACGCGACGGATCTGGTAGCGATCGAACAAGACCGTACCGACGCGCTCGTCGCTCGCGTCGGTCGGAGGCGGCGCTTGGGTCGCTCGCGTCAGCTGCGTCCCCTCGACAGGGCAGAACCCCGCGTCGTCAGGGTACAGGCGGCCGCACTGTGGGCAGGCTTTCACGAGGGCGGGCTCTCACGGCCTCAGCCGGCCTGATCGACCGACGTCCCTGCGTCCTCGGCCTCGGCTCCGTCGGCGCCCTGCTCCCCGCTCTGGGGTGGGGTCACCTCGAAGTAGAGGATGCGGTTGCAGCTCGGGCACTGCTGCAGGGGACCACCCTGCATGATCTTCTGGAACAGCATCGGCGGCAGCGTGATGTGGCACGCCGTGCAACCGCCGTTCGCCGCCTCGGCCACGCCCGTGCCTCGACGCTTGCGGATGAGCTCGTAGCGCCGAAACAGGACCTGATCGATCTCTCGACCGAGCGCTGCTCGCCGGGTGCGCTTCTCCTCCAGCTGCTGCTCGAAGCTCGCGATCTGTTCCGAGACCGCGCCTTCGGCTTCGCCGAGCTCCCCCGCGAGCTCCTCGCGGCGCTTGCTCGTCGCCTCGACGTCGCCCTTCACCTCGTCCGCCACCCCCACGAGCTTCTCCATCTCGTGCTCGCGGTCTCGGTAGAGCTTGCGCAGCTCTTCGAGCTCCCGCTGGGCGGCGTTGGCTTCGCGCTCGTTGCGGCAGCGCGCCAGCTTCTCCCGCGCTCGATCGACCTGAGCGCTCATCTGCCGCAGCTCCGCCAGGAGCTGTGAGCGCGTCTTGTCGAGCTCCTGGATGCTCTCGGAGTTCAAGCGGACGCGGTTGTCGAGCTCCTCGAGCAGGCTGCGCTTGCTCTCGATGGTCTCTCGTTCGCGGCTCAACCCCCCTTCGAGCTCCGCCAGCTCGGCGTCCAGGGCTGCCAACGCTTTGAGAACTTGGATTTGGGCTTCGATACTCACAGTGTTTTCTTGGCTCCTTGCCCGGGGGCCCGCATCTCCAGGCTCCTGCGTTAGCACGTCCTCGCGCCGATGGCGCGTCGTGGGCCCACCTGGGTTCGAACCAGGAACAACCCGGTTATGAGCCGGGGGCTCTGACCGATTGAGCTATGGGCCCGCGGTCCCGCGAAAAGCCATCCCCCTCCACCCACGAGCGTGTCGGACGCCACCCCCTCTCGGAGCGCGGGTCGCCCGAAGCCCCCGAGCGGTGACCCCCCGAAGCGCAGTCTCCTCCCTCGGGGGACGGGCGCACTCAGAGGACGGCTCCACACGAGCTCCACGGCGGCAAAGCTAGTCGAAGCCGGGGAGCTGAGCAACCGCCGCCCCTTGGCGGGCACCGTCGGGCTCGATCACGCCCGAAGAACGAGAAACCTCCCGGCAAGCTGTGATATGTCGGCAGCCCCATGCAGAGCCTGGTCGTCACGGGTGCGACGCAGCACAACCTGAAGAACGTCTCCTGCGAGCTGCCCCGCAATCGGCTCGTGGTCATCACGGGACCGAGCGGGTCCGGCAAGTCGTCGCTCGCCTTCGACACCATCTATGCCGAAGGGCAACGCCGCTATGTGGAGTCCCTCTCCGCCTACGCGCGGCAGTTCCTGGATCAGCTGCCCAAGCCGGCCGTCGAGAGCATCGACGGGCTCAGTCCGGCCATCGCGATCGAGCAGCGCGCCCTCGGCAAGAGCCCGCGCTCGACGGTGGGGACCGTCACGGAGATCGCCGACTACCTGCGCCTTTTGTTCGCTCGCGTGGGGGTGCCCCACTGCCCCATCTCGGGGAAGGTGCTGAAGGCTTATACGGTCCAGGAGATCGTCGATGGCATCGTCGCCCGCGGTGAGGGCACCCGGGCCGTCCTGCTGGCGCGTGTGGCGCGTGGCCAGCGCGGAGATCTCGCCGAGGAGCTGCGCCGGCTGCGTCGGGAGGGATACGTCCGCGCGCGCGTCGACGGCGAGAACGTCGATCTCGGGGAGGATCTCCGGGTCGATCCGAAGGTCCCCCACGATCTCGACGTGGTCGTCGATCGCATCGTGGTCCGGGACGACATCAAGGGCCGCCTCACCGATTCCGTCGAGCTGGCCTTGAAGCTCGGCGAGGGCACCGTGCTCGTCGACCTGCTCGACGGAAACGACCCCCTGGTCATGAGCGAGCGCCACGTCTCCTGGGAGCACGGCATCACCCTGCCACCGCTGGAGCCGCGCCTCTTCTCCTTCAACAGCCCCCACGGCGCCTGCCCGGAGTGCGGCGGCCTGGGGCTGAAGTCCGCGGTGGATCCCGCGCGCATCGTGCCCGACGAGACGCGCACCCTGCGCGAGGGGGCGGTGGCCGCGTTCGGTCGCCGAGGATCGATGGCGACGGCCACCGAGGTGCACCGCGCCGTCGAGATCCTCAAGATCGATCCGGACACGCCCTGGAAGGATCTCCCCGAGGCACAACGCCAGGCGCTCCTGCACGGCGAGACCAAACGCAAGGTCACCTACCCCGGCATCGTGGGTCGCCTGGAGCGCATGCTGGAGACGGGCGGCCTCGAGGAGGGTGAGGAGCCCGAAGAGGGCGCCGTGGGACCGGAGGATCTGAGTCGCTTCGTCGTCACCCAGACCTGCCCCGCGTGCGAGGGCATGCGCCTCCGCCCGGAGGCGCTCAGCGTGAAGGTGGCGGGACACCACATCGGCCAGCTGTGCCGCATGTCCCTGCGCAAGCTGCGCCAGTTCTTGAGCGAAGTGCTCCAGGGAGACCAGCTGGGGGGGCGGGAAGCGGCCATCGCCGAGCCCCTCATCCGCGCCATCGCGGAGCGTCTCGGCTTCCTCCTCGACGTCGGCCTCGATTACCTGACCCTCGATCGAGCCGCGCAGACGCTGTCTGGCGGCGAGGGGCAGCGCATCCGCTTGGCGACGCAAATCGGCGCCTCGCTCGTCGGCGTGCTCTACGTGCTCGACGAGCCGAGCGTGGGCCTGCACTCCCGCGACAACAATCGTCTCCTCGAGGCGCTGCGTCGGCTCGTCGTGAAGGGCAACAGCGTGCTCGTCGTCGAGCACGACCGCGACGCCATCCTCGCCGCCGACTACGTCGTCGACATGGGCCCGGGTGCGGGCGCTCACGGCGGGCGCATCGTCGCCGAAGGCACCCCCGAAGAGCTCACCAGGAACCCCAACTCCGTCACCGGACCGTACCTCTCGGGGGCGAAGCGCCTGCCGATCCCCGCCCAGCGCCGCGCCCCCCCACCGGAGCGCCTCCGCGTCGTCAACGCGCGCGCGCACAACCTCAGGAACGTGACCGTCGAGGTGCCCCTGGGTCTCATCACGTCCGTCACGGGCGTGAGCGGCTCGGGCAAGAGCAGCCTGATCGTCGACACCCTGCTGAGCGCCACCCGGGCCAAGCTGTACGGCGCCAGCGGCTGGGTGGGGCCCTGCGACGCCATCGAGGGCCTCGAGCACATCGACAAGGTGATCAGCATCGACCAGGCCCCCATCGGTCGTACGCCGCGCTCCAACCCCGCCACCTACACCGGCATCTTCACTCACCTGCGCGAGCTCTACGCCACGCTGCCGGACGCCCGCGCGCGGGGCTACAAGCCCGGTCGCTTCTCCTTCAACGTCAAGGGCGGCCGCTGCGAGGCGTGTCAGGGCGACGGCGTGCTGCGAGTGGAGATGCACTTCTTGCCCGACGTCTACGTCGCTTGTGACGCGTGCGGGGGGAAGCGCTACAACCGCGAGACCCTCGAGATCCTCTACCGGGGCATGTCGATCGCCGACGTGCTCGAGCTCACGGTCGACGAAGCCTACGATCTGTTCCAGCCGATTCAGCGCATCTTCGACAAGCTGACGGCGCTCCGACAGGTGGGCCTCGGCTATATCCAGCTGGGGCAGCCCGCGACCACCCTGTCCGGCGGTGAGGCGCAGCGCGTGAAGCTCGCCAGCGAGCTGAGCCGCAAAGCGACGGGGCAGACGCTCTACGTGCTCGACGAGCCCACCACCGGGCTCCACTTCTCGGACATCGAGCTGCTCACCCGCGCGCTGCTCGATCTGCGGGACGCGGGCAACACGATCGTCCTCATCGAGCACAACCTCGAGGTCGTGGCGTGCTCGGACTGGGTGATCGACATGGGCCCCGAGGGCGGCGAAGGCGGCGGCAGCGTCGTCGTGGAGGGCACGCCCGAGGAGGTCGCCGCGTGCCCGGAGAGCCACACGGGGCGCGCGTTGCGGGAGGTCTTGGACGGCAGCCTCTACCGGAGCGCCGTCGCCCCTCGAGCGGCCAAGGCCAACTCGAAGTCTCCCCCGAGCAAGACCGCATCCTCGGACAGGGCCTCGTCGGAGAGGGTCCCCGCCAAGGCGACGACGAAGGTCGGCTCGAGCAAGGCGCCGAGCGCCAAGAGCTCCTCCTCTGCGGGCAAAGCCGCTGCAGGCAAGGCCTCGTCGACGAAGAAGACCTCGGCGAAGGGCGCGGACAAAGCCAAGGCGGCTCCCGCGGCCCGTTCCCGCACGGGTTCTGGCGCGAGCGCGGATCGCCGGCGGAGTCGCTGACTCTTGCTGCAACTCCCCAGACGGCAGGCGAACGCCAACAGCCCCGGAAGCGCCGCCGAGGAGCTCCTGCTCGAGGGGCTCTTCGCGGCGCCACGGGGCGTCGGGGGGCCTTCAGGGTGAGGCCTGCTCAGCCGAAATCGCGCTCGACGCGCTCCTGATCTTCCTTGCAACGGATGCAGAGGGTCGTCTCGGGGCGAGCCTCGAGACGCTTGGCGGAGATCTCCTCCCCGCAATCCTCGCAAACGCCGTAGCTTCCGTCCTCGATCCGCTCGAGGGCCTTCTGGATCTTCTCCAGGAAGACCTTCTCGCGGCCGCGGAGACGAAACGTGAACGACTGGAGGTACTCACTCGAGGCCAGGTCCATCTCGTCCGGAAGATCGTCCGCGTCGAGGGTCATGTCCTCGTCGAGGGTCTGCTGCGCACGGCGCAGAATATCCCGCTGCTTCGCCTCGAGGAGATCCTTGAACTTCTTCAGTTGGGCCTTCGTCATGGTGTGGGCCTTCGTCGTTCGGCACGCATCGTTCGGCCGTGGCTCATCGTCCTGTCGCTTGGGCGACCGCCGCCCCGGTCATTCGGGCCGGTTAACATAGGTATCGAGATTCTGAACGTCAACGGTCCCCCCGGTGGGCAGCCCCGCGCCGATCGGGCGGGAATCTCGCCCCCCCATAGGTGACACGCGGCGACGGAGCACCGCCTTCGGTTCCTTTCGAGCGGCCTTCCCCAAAGACCGCTTCCCGGAAGCCCAGGAGCGTCGTGGTCCCGCTCCGAATTTCCGAGATTCTTGGAGTGTGAACCCGCGCGCGCCCGATGCAAGCCGCAGCGCGCATGTGCTCCGCGCCCTCCGTTTCTCTTTCATGTTCATGGGCGTTTCTCTTTCATGTTCATGGGCCGCCTCTCCCCGGGGTTCCTGGGCTGGCCCACCTCGTGTTCGCCGCGCCCCGCGGGCCCGTACTTTGGCTTCGCCGGGGACCGCTTGGCCACGCAGTGGGACGACTCAGCGCTCCTCCTGGCAGGCGCGCAACGTGACGCGCTCCCTCATCGGCGAGACGGCTCATCGGCGAGACGGCTCATCGGCGAGACGGCTCATCGGCGAGACGGCTCACCGGCGAGACGGCTCATCGGCGAGACGGCCCATAGACGAGACGGCCCATGACGAGACAACTCAGTGAGACGACGTGAGTCGTCTCAGCGCCCCTCCTGGTAGGCGCGCACGGCGTTCACGATGGAGTCCGCCAGGCGCTGGCGGTAGTCGCCCTGGTTGAGCCGACGTGCCTCCTCGTGGTTCGAGATGAAGGAGCTCTCGAACAACACGGACGGCATCCGGGCCCCGGCCAGCACGTAGAACCCCGCGCGGCGCACGCCATGGTCGCGCACCTGGTCGTACTTCAACCCCAGGGACGCGCCGGCCGCGCGCTGCAGCAACATGGCGAAATGCTCGGAGGCCTGGAGACGTTCGGCGTCGTTGACGCGGCTCAGAGCGTTTGCGAGCTCCGCAGCGGCGGCTTCCGTCGACGCGTTCTCGCGCGCCGCGATGCGAGCGGCCAGGCGGTCCTTGGACGCGTCGAGCACGAAGGTCATGACCCCGCGCTGATCGGCGTCCTCGCTCGCGTTACAATGGATGGATACGAACAGATCTGCGTTGAAGGCGTTGGCGCGGGCGGCCCGCTCGTCCAGGGGCACGAACACGTCCGTGTCCCGCGTCAGCAGCGTGGAGACCCCCACCTCCCGCGCGAGGAGGGGCGCTGCCCGGTGCGCCACGTCGAGGGTCACGTCCTTCTCACGCAGACCGTTGGGCCCCAACGCGCCCGGATCGCTCCCGCCGTGCCCGGGATCGAGCACGATGCGCTGGATGGCCCGGCGCGCTGCGAGGCGCTCGGGAGGATCTCGGCTCACGTCGATCACCAGGCGGAAGGGCTGCGGCAGATAGAACACGCGGTGGTACACGGGGCGGGCGAGATCGAGCACCACCCGCGTGCCATCCTCCCGCTGCCCGATCCGCGTGCGCCGCACGAGCCCCCCCACCTCGAACTGCTGGGGCCCCTCGTAACTGGCCTGGGAGACGTCGACGAAGAGCCGAGGCTCCTGGCCCCCGCGCGCCTCGAGCACCCCCACGCGAAACCGAGTCGGATGGCTGAGGTGGACGACCACCCGCGCGGTCTCCTCCGCTCCGTAGGGCTCGACGCGCGTGATCGTCGTCGGGGTGTTCAGGGCTTGCTCGAGAACCTCGGGGACGACGACGTGGGAGTCGTGCTCCGAGGGAGCGCGCCCTGCCCCATCCGCTGCGGCGCCGTCTCCCGCCGGCCCCGTCTCTGCCTGGGCCGCCGCCAGGATCCGCCGCAGCTCGTCCTCCTTGGGGCGATGGCTCGCCAGCGCGGCGAGGGCCGCCTCCGCGCGCTCCCGGCAGCCGTGGGTGGGCTCGCTCCGCGCGACCACGTAGACCTCGCCGTAGGCGCGCTCGGGGCTCCCCTCGAACTCCGCCCGGAGGAGCGCCGCGCGCAATGCCCCGTGGCAGGCCCCGGGCCAGCTCAGCGCCGCGGTCGACGTGAAGAGCTCGAGCGCCTCGAGCGCGTCCACCCGCTTGCCGTGACGCCGCCACGCCTTTTCCCGGAGGTTGGCGGCTTGCAGGAGGGTCGGACCCGCCAAGATGTCCTGTTTGCCTTGAACCGCCAAGGCGAGCGCGTCCGCATGCGCCACCAGGGTGTAGCGGTTCCTGGCTCCCGCCTCCTCCGCCTCCTCCGCCGCGTCCACCGTGTCCCCGGCGGACGCGGTGTCCGCCGCGTCGGTGGACGCCACGTCGGGGGACGGCTCGGCGTCACGGCGGCAGCCAGCGGCTCCGAGAACGAGCACCGTGGCAGCACCCCAGGCCACGATCCATCGACCAGAGCGTCGCGAGCAGAGCTCCAGAAAGAGACGCTGGAACGGGAGCATGCAGGCGGGGTGTACCGCGAATCGCCTTCGGGAGCGAAACCGAGACCCTCGAGACGGGTCATGGGGTCCGCGGGTGGACGAGCCGTTCGGCTCCTGGAGCGTGGTGTATGGAAACGTCTCCGACCCATCCGCATGTCGGCGCTGCCGCCCGGAGCGGCGCCTTCGACCGAGAGCGGGCAGAGCGGCTCGCCCAGCGACTGCGCCCGCCCTGGGCTCGTTCGAGGGCGCCGGCGCGCTTCGAGCTCCCATCGAGTGACGGAGCGAGCGACGGAGCGCCCCTGGTGCCCTTGCGCGCCATCATCCTCGAAGACACCGGGAGCCTGGAGGACGGACCCGGTCGTGGGGTCACCTCGCCTCTCTGCGCTCCTCCGATCGAGCCGTACGAATCGGCGACGTCTTCCCGGGGATGGACCGCGCCGTCCTCGGAGCTCGCTCCTCCCCTGCTGCCCCTCGCCCGCCGCATCTCGATCGGCGTGTTCGTCGCCTCCGTCGCGGCGGGCGCCCTGCTCGGTGTCTGGCACTGGCGGGGCACGGTCGTCCATTGGCTGGACGCGCTCGGCACCCAGTTGATCGGCGACTTCCTCGAGGAGCCCCCTTCCGGAGACGCCGAACCGCGTCGAGATCCGCCGGGCACGGCGCCCCTCGACGTCCCCGCCCCGCCGCCCCCGGAACAGGCGCAGGACGGCGGCTCGCCGACCACCTCCAGTGACGTCCAGACGCCGCCCGACGCTGCTCCTCCGAGGCCGCCCGAAGGCGCGGCGCGCCCTTCGACGCGGGAGCGCTCGCCCGCCTCCGACGCGCCTTCGAAACGCTCATCGGCCGCTCCCGAGCGTTCGTCGCGGACCTCCGACGACGACGGGACCCGGTCCCACCCAGCCCCTCCACGGTCGTCCGCGGCGGCCCCGAGGGGCGCGAGCTCGGACATCGCCTCCACACCCGCTTCGCGAGCGCCTGCCTCGCGAGCAGTGCCGTCACGCGCCGTGCCATCACGCACGGTGCCGTCACAGACGGTGCCCTCGCGGGAGCAGCCCTCACGAGCGGCACCATCGCACACCGCGCCGCCGCGGACGGCACCGACGTCCGACATCGTGCGCGAAGCACCCTTCTGATGACCATGCGCAATCACGACGCCACACCGTCTCCGTTCGGTCGACGGAGGTCTTCCGGAACGCCAGTGAGCGGGCCGCCGCGTCGCGCCGGAGCGGACGGACCTGGGGCGCGCCCACGTCGAGGTAGCGCTCCGCGATGCCTCCGCCGAGCCGTTGCGGGCGCGCTCGTGCTCTGCTGTCAGGGCTGGGCCGTGAGCGCCCACGCCGAGGATCTCGCTGCCGTCGAAATGGCGCGCACCCGCTTCGAAGAGGGGGTCACCTACTTCGACGCCCAGCGCTACGAAGAGGCCCGGGCGGCGTTCCTGCAGGCCTACGCCCTCAAGCCACATCCGACGATCCTGCTGAACCTCGGCCTGAGCGAGCTCCACGGCGGGCACTACCTGGAGGCAGCGGGCCACCTCGCCGATTATCTTCGCGAAGCGCCGGAGGACGCGCCCGAGCGATCGACCGCGGAGCAAGGGCTGAAGGAGGCGCGCGCACGCCTGAGCGAGCTTCGCCTCACGGCGCCGGGGGACGAGGGAGAGATCTACGTCGACGGTACCAGCGTGGGACGCCTGCCGCTGCTGCAACCGCTGTTCCTCACCCCCGGGGTGCACCGGGTCCGCCTCCGGCGAGGGAGCGACTCGGTGGTCGAGGAGGTTTACGCGGTCGCTGGAGCGGTCCACTCGCTCACGCTGGCGTTGCCGAGCGAGTCCGACGTGCAGCGTCTGGCTCCCACGTCCCACGTCGCGCAGATCGACCCGCTGCCCACGGACTCCGCGCCACCGGCGGGTCCCACCGACGCTCCCACGGCCTATCCCTCGTTCGGTAGCTGGTTGTTCTCGTCGCCGGCGGGGACCACGGGCCTGGTGCTCACAGGGACGGGTCTGGCCCTCGGCATCGCCGGCACCATCGTGGCCACCGAACGCTACGACTCCGCTGAGGACGCGACGCGCACCATCGAGGACGCGGCGGCCGCGCAAGGTCGAGGGGGCACGATCTGCGCGGGCGGGACGTCCTCGTTGCCACAGTTTCAGAACGCCTGCGGGGAGCGCCAGCGGCGCCTCGATCAGGGGGACACCTGGCGGGCCCTCGCCATCGGCGGTTACGTCGGCGCCGCGGTCATCGCTGCCGGGACGGTGGCGTACTACTTCCTGGCGGCCCCCTCGAGCGAACCGCGGGACACGGTCGCTCGCACCCCTCGCCCCCGCGTCGTTCCCATCGCCACCCCCCACGTCCAGGGCCTGTCCGTCATCGGCACCTTCTGAACGGTGACGGGTTGGGCGTCCCGGCCGAGACACCGGTGACGGCTTCGGGCGCGACACGGCTCGAGGCTCCCCCTGGGATCCCGTTCGATTTCACCGCGTGCGTCCCCCTCCGAGCTGCTGTCCCCGCTCCCCCGGCGCCCGCCCCAGCAGCGCGCGGAACGTCGTCCTCGGGATGCGCGCAGCGCGCGCCGCCGCGCTGATCGTTCCGTGCTCTCGCAACAGCTCTCGCGCCCGCTCCGCGTCCGGGCGGTGGCTCCTTCTCCGTTGGATTTCCGGAGGGAGCTCCAGGTGGCTCGGCTCGATGACCTCCCCCACGGAGACAGCCGCCGCCCGATACAGGACGCCCGCCAGCTGACGCACGTTGCCGGGCCACGAGAACGCCACCAGCCGCGCCAGGGCCGCGGGCGACAGGTGCTTGGGGCCGACGTCCCCTTCGACCCGCTCGAGCAGGCGCTGGGCGAGCACCGGGATGTCCGTGCGGCGCTGCCGCAGCGGTGGCAGGCGCAGGATCAAAGTCGTGAGGCGATGGTAGAGATCCTCTCGGAACCGCTCCTCCTCCACGCGCGACCGGAGGTCCTCGAGCGTCGCCGAAAGGATCCGCACGTCGACCGCCACGCTGCGCTCCGACCCCACGGGCCGCAGCTGCCCATCCTCCACGACCCGAAGCAACTTCGCCTGCGCGATGGGGGACATCTCCGCGACCTCATCGAGGAAGAGGGTGCCCTGGTGAGCTTGCTCGAAGGCGCCGGCCCGGTGCGCGACCGCGCCCGTGAACGCACCCCGCCGATGACCGAACAGCTCCCCGTCGAGGAGCGAGTCCGGCAGCGCGGCGACGTTCAGCGGGACGTACGCCCCCGCGCGTCCTCCCAACCGGTGCAACGCCCGGGCGACCACGTCCTTGCCGGTGCCCGACTCACCGAGGATCATCACGGGGGCCCGAAGGCGCGCGTAGTGGTGGATGAGACGCTTGACCTCCTGCAGGCTCTCGGAGCCTCCGACGAGCTCCGGCACGTCCGCGGCTTCCCTGCGCTCCTCCTCGCCGCGACGCACGGTCACCGTCGTGCAGCCGACGACGAAGCTCCCCGCGCTCCCCGTCACCATGGCCGAACCGACCCGCGCCGCGCCCACGTAGAGCCCGTTCCGCGATTTCAGGTCCTCCACGGCGAGCCCCTGGGCCGTCGCAACCAGCCGGCAGTGCCGCGCGCTCACCGCCCGATCGTCGACCAGGACCGCTGCCCCCCGGCCGCTCCCGAGCACGACCGCTTGACCATCGCGCAGGGTGAGCACCCGGTGGCTCACGGCGTTGCCGACTTCGACCCGCCAAGGGCCCCTCCGCGGCGTCACGTCCAGCTCGACGGTCGTGTGTTCCGATGCTTTCCCGTCCATGCCACCGTCCTCGGCCCAGGAACGGCGCTGGTTGCGTGAAATCATCACCCGCGAAGGGCAGAGGTCCGCGCACGTTCCCGTTTGGGAATGGCGCGCGGGGATGATAACTGTTGCCGCGATGCGCACCCCCGGCCACCTGAGCATGGCACTCGCGGTCTCGAGCCTGGCCCTCCTGGCGTCTTCGGCCGCGGCCCAGCCCGCCGAACCGGGCGGAGCGGGCGCCGAGGATCCCCCGCAGGATTCGGCGGCGCGTTGGAACACCCGCAGCGAACCCCCGCGCCCCGCGGGGCTCGCTGGTCACGTGGCGCTCTCGGGCTCCGTTGCCTGGGTCCTGCCCTTCGGGACGATCAGCGAGGGCGTGAGCCAGCACGACCGCTTCGGCTCCGGGCTGGGCTACCAGCTCGACCTCGGGTACGGCGTCGGCTCCTCGGTGGTGATCGGTGTGTGGGGTCAGCTGCTCACCCTCAGCGACGGCAGCGGCTGCGACGACTGCGCGGGCATCGGGTTCGCCGGTGGCCCCTTCGTTCGCTACCACCTGGTGCAAGGTCTCCGCTTCGACCCGTGGTTCTCCTTCGGCATCGGCTACAGAAGCCAGAGCCAAGACGTGAACGGCGTCGAGCGTAGCTATGGGGGCTTGGATTGGGCCCGCGTCCAGTTCGGGGGCGACTGGTACGCGTTGCCTCAGCTCGGCTTCGGTCCCTTCGTCGAGCTGGGCGCCGGGAACTTCTTCGCTCGTCCGGACGACGAACAGGCCAACGGCGTGTCCTGGCGCTTCATGACCGGCCTGCGCGTCGCCGTGGACTTCCCCGGCCACGGCCGCTGACGGGGAGCCGTGGCGTCATCTCACGACCTCACGTGACCACGGCGCGACGACCTCCGCGTCGACCACGACGGCACACAGCGGCGTAGGAGCGTCCCTCCACCTCATCGCGGCCTCGCACGACGACGCGGGCTTGCCCTCACACGCCGGATGCCTCGCGCGCGAGCGCACCCGTCCACTCCCACCAGCGCGCGCCTCGAGCGCCGCGCCACGCGACGACGCCCAGCCCCGAGCTCGGGAACCCAGCGGCCGCGTGAGCGCAGCCGTGCACTCCCACGAACGAGCGCGGCCGAGGGCGGTGCTCCGCCCTCGGCCTCCTTGCTCATTCCTCGTGCTGGGCTCAGACGGGAACCGCGATGCCGAGCGCCTTCCGGAGCGCCGAGTACTCCTCGCTCACCGCGAAGAGCAGCAGCTCCTTCAGCTTGTCAGCGACGGGCAGATCACCCGGGAACTGCTGCTCCTGGCTGATGATCTTCTTGGCGACCTCCAGGTCCGCGCAGAGGACGAGCCCCGCCCGGCAGGCGGTCAGCTCCACCGCCTGGTTCCAACGCTTGATGTTCGCCTTGGCACCCGCCTCGATCCACTTCTTCACGACCTGCCGCAAGCCTTCCTGCTGCACCGGCTGCATGAACCGGGCGAGCTCATGCGCCGTGGCGCGGACCGACTGTGCCAGGTCCGCGGGCATCGGCTGCTGCGGTGCCGCGAGCATCACGCCCGCGAACAGCATGATGGTCAGCTCGGCCTGGGTCGGGAACAGCGTGCGAATGAAGTGTTCCGGGCGGAACCCCGTGAGGTGCTTACCGCAGATGAAGGTGAGCTCCTGAGGCTGGAAGCCGCTGAGCACCAGCTGCCCCGCGATCAGCCCCGGACGGTCCGCCACCACCGGAGTGATGTACGCGGGCACGTCGTTGCGCACGTACAGCTCCGGCGCCGCGACGCCCAGCACCTGCGCGGCCCACCCGAAGGTCTTCGCGAAGGTGACGGTCGAGGTGGCCGGATCCTGCTTGAAGCGCGGGTCGGGGAGCTGCAGCTTCCCCTGGTTCTTGAGCTGCGCCACCTTCGCCTGGAGGGCAGGCCCCGCGAGCATCTCGAAGATCTTCGAGACGTAGAGGTTCTCGTTCGGGTGAACGAGTGCCCGCATCCAGTGCTCGTTGCCGAGTCGTCCAGTGACCTGAGGCATGCCCGAAGGCTTGAAGTCGTTGTAGAAACGCTCCGCCTCCGCGTCCGCCTTGCGCATGAACACCATGGCAGCGGCCAGGCACCAGGCTTCGTCGTAGGCCTGCTTGTGCAGGTAGAGACGATACAGCGCCTGGTAGTTCTCGATCGCGAGGGGATCCAGCTTGAGCAGCCGGCGCTGCTCCTTGATGGCCTCGTCCCACTGCTCCGTGGCCTCGTAGAGCTCCGCCAGGATCTGCCGCTCCAGCTGGGCGTCCGGGTTGGCGGCGGTCGCCATCCGGAAAGCCTCGATGGCCTCGGCCGTCTGCCCCGTGCGATCTCGGTAGATGAGGCCGAGCTGCTGCCAGAGGGTCTGCTCGAGGTCCTTCTTCCCCTTGTTCGCGATGCGATGAAGCATCTTGCGATAGGAGCGCTCCAGCTGCTTCCAGTTCCGCTGCGCGGTGAGGATCTTGTTGATGCGCTCGAACGCCTCGAGGAAGTCGGGGTTGAGGTCGAGTGACTCGTTGAAGAGCTCGACCGCCCGGTCCAGATCCTCCAGCTTGTCCCGGTAGATCTGGGCCTGGGTGAACAGGTACCGCGCTTGCCGATCCGGGCGCTCCTCGAGGGACCTGATGGCGTCGAGGGTGTCGACCATCTTCTGCCACTCCTCCGCCGCCTGATAGGCCTGGAGGATCTTGTGCAAGAGCACGTGGTCCTTCGGCTTGAGCTCGAGCGCCTCCTCGTAGGCCTCGATCGCCTTGTGGGCGTTCTTCTCACGATCTGCCCACAGGTCACCGATCTCGATCAGGATCCCGTAGCGCTCCTCGCCATCGAACACCGAGTCGAGGATCTGCCGCTTGTACTCGGCAACCTGCTTCCAGTCGTTCGCCTTGCCATAGATGTCGACGAGGGCGTCCAAGGTCGGACGGTGTTCGCCATTCAGCGCCAGCGCCTTCTCGTAGTTGTTGATGGCCTGGCGATCCTGCCCTTGCCCTTGCTTGATGGCGCCCAAGCGGAAGTAGACGTCCGTCCGCTCGTCGACATCCTCGTCACCGAGCGACGTGAGCACCTTCTGATAGTTGGTCAGAGCAGTGGCCCAGTCCTGCTGACCGAAGGCAGCGTCCGCGATGCCGCGGATGCTCTCCTGGTCCGTCAGGTCCAGCTGATTGGCCGCCTGATAGGCCCTGAGGGCCTTCTCGTGGTCGCCCAGCGACGCGTACACCTTGCCGAGCAGCTTGTTGAGCGAGTGCTGTTCGCCACGGTCACGGTTCCTGGACTTGCGCACCAGCATCTCTGCCAGGGGCGCAGCGTCCGCCCAGCGCCCGGCCTCGCCGTACTCGCGCACGAGCGGCAAGGCAGCGTCCTCGCAGTCCTCGTCGAGCTGAATCGCCTGCTCGTAGGCCGCGATGGCCAGGTCGTGCTCGCCGAGCATCTCGTCGCGCAGCTTGCCCAACTCGACGAGCAGCTTGGCTCGCTGACGCGGCGTCTCGCAGTGTGCCTGCTCCTGCTCGAGGTAGCGGGCCGCCGCGTCCCAGTCGGACTCGTCGACCGCGATGGTCCGCAGCGCCGCCAAGGTCGGCAGGTGCGACGGATCCAGGTCGAGCGCCATCTCGAGCTTCTCGCGGCCGCCGAAGCGGTCCCCGAGCTTCTCCTCCATGGCCCGGCCGATACGGTAGTACATATCGACCTTCTGCTTGCCGTCGGCGGTGAGCTCGGCCACCCGGGTCATCGCCTCGATGGCGCGCGCTGCGTCACCCTGCTTCTCGTAGAGCTTGCTGAGCGCGTCGAGGGCGGCCACGTTCGTGTCGTCGACGTCGACCACGTTCTGCAGCGCGTCGATGGCCCGGTCGAAGTCTCCGATCTCGTCGCGGTACACCTGCGCGATGTGCCCGAACAACTCGAGCTTCGTCTCCCGCTCGGCGGTCTCCTGGATGTGCCGCTCGTAGGTGTTGATGAGATCGAACCACTGCTTGAGCCGGCGATAGCAGCGCTCCAGCGCCACGTAGGCCCGCTCCTCGCCGGGCGCGATCTCGAGGGCCTTCTCGAGGTGCTGCGCCGCGACGTCCGCCTTGAGGAACTGCTCCTCTTGGAGAGCGGCCAGCTTCAGCAAGACCTCCACACGCTCTCGCTCCGTCTCGACGACCTCGAGCTGGAGCTGCAGCACCTCGACCAGGTCCGGCCAGTCCTGCAGCATCTCGTCGACCCGCTCGAGCCCCCGGAGACCCGGGAGGTTTCCGGAGTCGATCTCCAGCACCTGCCGATAGATGGCGGCCGCGCCCTGCGCGTCGCGCAGGTCCTTCTCGAGGAGCTCGGCGAGCCGCAGGCGCTCCTTGATGCCCTGCGCCGCATCCTCGATGCCGGTGACCTTGCGGGTGAGCACGTCCACGAGCTCTTGGGTCTGCCCCTTGTCCTCGTAGATCCGCTCGAGCGCGGACAGCGCCGGCAGGTAGTTCGGATCGACCTCGAGCGCGCGCTTGTAATAGGGCGTCGCCTGATCGACCTGATCCAGGTTGCGGTACAGGATGTCGCCGAGATCCACGAGGATCGCCTTCCGGTCCTCGTTGACGACCGCGACCTCCAGGGCCCGATTGAGGATCGCCCCGGCCTTCTGATAGTTGCCGGCGAGGCGATCGATGGCCGCCATCTGGCGCATGACCCGCGTGTTCTGCGGATCCATCTCGAGCACCTTCTGGTAGTACGGCATCGCGTACTCCGGGCGCCCGAGGTCCTCGCCGTACCACTTGCCGAGGCGCAGCCCGAGCTGGATGAGCTTGCGCGGATCTTCCTCGTCCTGGAGCCAGGCGTTCGCGCTGTTGATCAGCTCGCCCCAGCGCCCGGTCACCTGCGCCATGCGCTCGAGGTACGCCGAGGTCTGATCGTCGCCGTAGTCGTCGCTGAACGCGTTGACGAGGGCGTCGAAGGCCTGGTTCGCGTCGTCGAGGCGCTCCTCGAACACCCGCGCGATGCGGCGCAACAGCTCGTTCCGCACCGGCACCTCCTCGAGGTACTCGAGGCGATTCAGGTACAGCTCGAGCAGCGGCTCCCAGCGCTCCGCCCGCGTATGCAGGCGCTCGAGCTCCTTGAAGGCCCGCTCATGCAGCGGCTCGACCTCCAGGATCCGGTCGTAGGCCACCGTCGCGTTGTCGTAGGCCTCCAGAGGGCTCCTCCAGAGCTCCGTGACCTCGAGCAGCTCGCGGACCTTCTCCTCGGCGTCGGAGAACGCCGCCGCCCGCTGCATCTTGACGCCGACGACGTCCTCCCAGCGCTCCTCTGCCCGGTAGATCTTCTCGAGCTCGTCGAGAGCCTCGAAGTCCGTGCCGTCGACCTCGAGCAGGTGTCGCCACGCCTCGGAGGCCTCGTAGGGCTGCTCGAGCACCGTGCCGTAGGTCTTGCCCAGCTCCCGGTATGCAGCGACGAGCTCTTCGGCGCCGAGCTGCCCCGTCGCCTGATCGACCAGCGCGTGCAGGGCAGTCACCAGCTCCTGCGAGTCGCCGCGCCGCCGCCAGATCTTGGCGATCGCCCGCAGCGCCTCGACGTTCGAGTAGTCGATGTCGAGCACCCGCTGCCACTGCTCGAGCGCCTCGTCGTCCCGGTTGAGCTGCTCGTCGAACAGCCGCGCGCGAGTCGACAGGACGTGCACCCGATCCTCGTCGCTGTCGGCGATGTCGTAGTGCCGCTCCAGCACGTCGGTGAGCTCGGACCAACGTCCCAGCGCCTCGTAGAGGTGAGCCAGGGCGCGGAGCGCCTCCGGATCCTCCCCGCGCAGGTCGAGCACGCGCTTCCAACCCTCGATCGCGCCGTCGACGTCGTTCAGGCGCTCGGAGGCGAGGTGCGCCATCTTGGCGCGGATCTCCGACTCCTCGACGTCGCCGTGCGCGTTGTCGAGCTGCCGCTGGAACACCCCGTTCAGGGCCTCCCACTGGGCCGTCCGCTCGTAGATCCGAGCCAGCGCCTCGATCGCGTCCTGGTTGTCCGGCTGGAGCTCGTCGAAGATCACCCGGTAGACGCGGATGGCGTCCTGCAGGTACGCGGAGACGGTCGACAGGCCTTCGACGGCGCCCGCCGCGACGGGCTCCAGCTCCCCTGCCGCCTCCGTCTCCTCCAAGGAGATGCCATCGAACTCGGTGGCCTCGACCCTGGTGGGCTCCCCTTCGTCGTCGTCGAGCGTCGCGTCGGCGGGCAGCTCGGCGTCGGCAGGCACGACCACATCGCCGGGCAGCTCCGCGTCGCCGGTGAACAGCTCGCCCGCCTCGACGGCAGCCACCTCCGCGCTCGGCGCTGCCTCGTCGGCGCCCGCCAGGTGCTCCTCGTAGATGGATCCCAAGCGCAGGTACAGCTCGACCTTCTCGAACTCGTCCTCGGCGGCGACCGCACGCTGCTCGAGGATGCCGGCCAGCTCCGCCCACTGCTCGAGCGCGCTGTAGATGCGATCCAGTTGAGCGAGCGCCTGCGGCTCCGCCGGCACGGCGGTCAAGACGTAGCGATACGTCTCTTCCGCCTTGGGCACGTCCGCGAGCTCCTCCTCGAACACGCGGGCCAAGGCGTTGCCCACGGCCGCCGCGGTGGCGGCCGTCAGCCCTTCGCTGCCGAGCACGTCCGCGTAGGCGTTGGCCAGCTTCTCCCAGCCCTCGTCGATGGACGCCGCCAGGCGCTCCAGCTCCGCGGTGGTCTGCTCGTTGAGGGGCTCCTCGGCGAGGGCGCGCACCTGAATCGCGAACGCCCGATCCGCGTCGAGCAGGCGCTCCTCCGCGTCCTCGGCCATCCGATGGTACAGGGCGATGCGCTCCTCGAGGGACTCGAGGTGAGCCAGCTGCCCCTCGCGCACGCTGAGCAACCGCTCCCACTCGCCCGCCGCCTGGTACAACGGCTCCAGCAGCTCGCCGATCTCGATCTGGCGCACGCCGCGCTCGAAGAGCTGCTCCAGGGCCTCGACGGTCGCCGCGTGTTCGGGCGCCGCGGAGATCACCTCGCGGTAGGCCTCGATCGCGCGATCGACGTCGTTGAGTTCACGCTCTTGCAGCTGGCCCAGCCGGAACTTGAACTCGAGGATGTCCTCGGGCGTCTCGCCGATCTCCGCTTCCTTGTTCAGGATCTCGGCCAGCTCGTTCCAGCGTCCCGCCTGCGAGAACAGACGATCCAGGGAGGTGAGCGCCGTGCGGCTCTCGGGATCCGCCTCCAGCACGCGCCGGTAGCGGGCGACCGCTCCCTCGACGTCGTCGAGCTGCACCTCGTAGACCTGCGCCACGCGCAGGCCCAGCTCGACGAGCCGCTCCGGCTCGTCGACGATCTTCTCGAGCTCCTGATCGTACAGGGCCGCGACCGCTGGCCAGCGCTCCGTGAGCATGGCGAGGCGCTCGAGGGCCCCGAGCGTGTCCTCGTTCTGGCTGTCGGCGCTCAGCGAGCGCGCGTAGACGTCGAAGGCCCGCTGCGGGTCGTTCAGGCTGTCCTCGTAGAGCCCGGCGATCCGATGCAGCAGGTCGACCTGCGCGTACTGATCGTCGGCGAAGCGCGCTTGCACCTCGAGGACGCTGATCAGCTTCTCCCAATCCGCGGAGGCGTCGTACACCTGCTCGAGGACCGCCGCGGCGGCCAAGGGCGCCCGCGTCCCGTCCTTGATGCCCTCCAGCGCCGCCAGAGTCGGCTCGTGATCGGGCTGGATACCGAGGATCTCACGATAGAGATCGACCGCCCGCTCCACGTCCTCCAGGTGCTGCTCGTACAGAGCCGCGATCCGATACTGGTAGCCAACGGCCTCCGCCGGATCCGCCGTCAGCTCCGCCTCATGGGTGAGGACGCTGAGCAGCTCCTGCCAGTTCCCCGCCTCCTGATACAGGACGTCGAGGCGCCCGAGCGCGGTGATGTCGTCGGGATCGAGCTCCAGCACGCGCTGATAGGTGTCGATGGCGTTGTCGACGTCGCTGAGCTCTCGCTCGTAGACGGCGCCGACCTCGTACAGGATCTGCTTCTTCTCTTCGGGGTCGAGGACCAGGTCGACCTTCTTCGAGTAGACGCCGAGCAGGTCCTCCCAGCGCGACAGGGAGAGGAAGAGGTTGATCAGCGCGTCCGCGCTCCGCAGATCCTCGGGATCGAGCTCGAGGACCTTCTCGTAGACGGCGATGGCTCGCTCCGGGCGCCCCAGAAGCTCTTCCTCGAGCGTCGCGGCCTGGTACAGCGCCGACTTCTGCTCCTCGAGATCCTCCAGGATCTCCGCCTTCCGCTGCAGGATCACGGACATGTCCGCGAAGCGCTCGGTGGCCTGGAAGAGTGCCTGCAGGGCGTCCGCCGCCGCGAGGTTCGTGGGATCGATGACCAGCACCTTGCGGTAGAGCTCCACCGCCCGGTCGACGTCGCCGATGTCGCTCTCGTAGACCCGAGCCGCCGAAGTGTAGAGCTGGCTGCCCAGCTCCGCCTCTTCCTGCTCCGCCGCCAGACGCTCCAAGGTCTGGGCGAGATCCGCCATGCGGTTCGAGGTCCGCGCCAGGCGGTCCAAGGCGTCCTGCGTCGTCGGATCCGAAGGCTCCACGGCGAGGGCGCGCGCCATCGTGTCGAAGGCCGCGCCGTGGTCGCCCGCGGCGTCCTCGTACAGCTCGGCGACCTGATGGAGCAGCTCCACCTTGCGCGACGGATCGTCCGCGCGGCGCACCTGCACTTCGTGCACGCCGATGAGCTTCTCGTACTCGCCGGTGCTCCGGTACAGCGGCTCGAGGATCTCGGCGATGAGTAGCTCGTGAGCCTCGTCCTGACCCAGCCGCTCGAGGGCGCTCAGGGCCTCGGCGTTGGTGGGATCGCGCTCGAGGACCTGACGGTACCCCTCGATCGCCTCCTGCACCTCGCCCATCTTCGACTCACGCAGGGACGCCAGGCGCAGCATGAGCTTGCCCTGAGCCTCCTCCGTGTCGGCGAGGCCGAGCTGCGTCTCGAGGTTCTCGGCCAGCTCCTCCCACTTGCCCTGCCGGGACAGCAGCCCGTCCAGAGCACCGAGCGCGAGGCGGCTCGTCGGATCGAGGGCGAGGATCTCCCTGTAGGCGGCGATCGCCTCTTCGATCTTGTCGAGGCGCTCCTCGAACACCTCCGCCATCTGCGCGTAGAGCGCCTCGGACTGACCGGGATCGACGGCGAGGTCGATGCGCATCCGGTACACGCCGATCAGCTCCTCCCAACGCTCGTGGGCGCGGTAGAGGGCGTCCATCGCCTGCAAGGCGTCGGAGTTCCCCGGATCGACGTCGAGCACCTTGGTGTATGCCTCCGCCGCGGCGTCCACGGCGCCGAGGCGCTCGTGGATGGCGGCGAGGCGCATCCAGTATTCGCGGGCCAGATCCGGGTCCGTGAGCTTGAGCGCGATGTCACGGTAGATCTCGATGAGCTTCTCGCTGGCCCCCGCCTGCTCGGCGAGCTCCTCGAGCTCGAGCCGCGCGTCGGCGTTGCCGGGATCTGCCTTCACGGCGCGCGCCTGCGCGTCGATGGCCGCCTCCGACGAGCCAAGCTGGTTGCTGGCCGTCGACGCCATCTTGCGGAGGAGCGCGACCTTCTGGTCCGGATCGTCCGTGGCCTCCGCGAGGATCTCGAGGGCCTCGACCAGCTTCTGCCAGTCCTCGCGCTGCTCGTAGATCGTCTCCAGGATCCGGGCAGCCTCCCCGCGCAGCGTCTCATCCGCCAGCAAGCCCTCGAGGGCGAGCCGGGCGCCGTCGTGGTTCGCGTCCAGGAACAGGATTTCGCGGAAGTTCTCCAGGGCCTTCGCCGCGTCGCCCAGCTCGGTCAGCTGGGTCTGCGCCAGGCGGTACTTCAGATCGACGAGATCCGCCTCGGAGGTGTCGAGCTCGATGCGGCGCTCGAGGACGCTCGCATACTCCACCCAGCTCTCCGTCTGCCGATACAAGCGATCGAGGGCGCTGAGGGCGCCGACGTCCGTCGCGTCCTCCTCGAGGACCGCGTCGTAGGTCTGGATCGCGCTCGTCGCGTCGCCGAGCTGCTGCTCTTGGAGCTCCGCGATCGCGAACAGAGTGGTCTTCCGGTCCTCTGGATCCGCCGCCAGCTCGAGCTTCTTGTTGTAGACCTCGAGCAGGTCCGCCCAGCCTCCCGTCTTGCGGTACAGGGTCTCGAGCGCGACGAGCGCCTCCGAGTTGTCGGGCTGGCTCTCGTAGACGGCGCGGTACTCCGCCAACGCCTCTTCCACCTTGCCCAGCTCGTCCACGAAGATCCTGCCGAGCCGCAGGCGCAGAACCCCCGCCGTGTCCTCGTCCGCACCTTCGATCGCGGTCTGGTAGGCCGCGACGACGCGGTCCCAGGCGCCAGTGGCCTTGGCGGCCCGCTCCATGTCCCCCTGACTCTGCTCGTCGGCGGGGGCGAGGGCGAAGGCGCTGGCGAAGCGCTCGAAGGCGCTCTCCTTGTCCCGGAGCCGCTCCTCGTAGAGCTGGGCCACCTGACGCAGCAGCTCGAGGCGCACCTCGGGCTCGTCCATGTGGGTGAGCTTGGCCTCGATCGCCTTGGCCAGGCCCTTCGGGTTGTTCGCCTGCTCGTAGATCGGGATGAGCCGCTCCGCCGCGTCGAGGTGCGTCTCGTCGATGCTCAGCACCTTCTCGAGGGCGCGCGCCGCGCGATCCGGCTTGCCCTTCTGCGTGACCCAGAGCTCCGCCACCTTCATGAGCATGCCGATGCGCTGCGCGTCTGACTCGGCGCGGCTCTCGTTGCTCTCGAGCACCCGGATGAACTCGTCCCAGTTGCCCGTGTCGGCGTAGAAGAGCTCCAGGTCGTCCCAGCGCCCCAGCGCCACGTAGCGCTTCTTGAGTTGTTCCTGGGCACGCCGATCGTCGGGCCGCAGGGTGAGGAGCAAGCGGTACGCCTCCGCCGCGCGCTCGTCGTCCTTCAGACGATCTCCCGCGACCTGCCCGAGCTTGGTGAGCACCTCGACCTTCTGCTTGTCGTCGAAGGTGACCTCCGCGAGCTTCTCCAGCGTCGAGGCGAGCTGCTCGTAATCCCGCGCGCGCTCGTAGAGACCCGCGAGGGCGCCCAGCGCCTCCACGTCCGCAGGGTCGCTCTCGAGCACCATCGCCCAGAGGTTCACGCAGACGTCGGGCTTCTTGATCCGCTCCGTCGCCAGCTGCGCCATCTGACGGAACGCCTCCGTGCGCTCCGACCCCGGCGGCATCGACTCCGCCTCACGCCGGCTCAGCGCGATGAGCTTCTCCCAGTCGCGGCGCTTCTCATACATCTCACGGAGGTACGTGAGCGCCTGCACGTCGTCGGGCAGCACCTCGATCAGCAGCTCGTAGGTCTTCACCGCCTCGGCGTGGTTCCCGAACTTGCCAGCGTAGAGCTCCGCCGCTTGTCGGTAGTAGTCCGCGCGCTCGATCGGATCGACGACCTCGTCCCCGAGCGCCACCAAGACCTTCACGTACTCGTGCGGGCGCTTCTCGGCTTGCTCCAGCTTCTCCTTGAGCTCGGCGACCTTCGCCTCGTCGACTTGGCGCACGTCCCCAACGACCTCTCCCGAGTTTGGCGGTTCGGACGCGCCAGTCACCGGGCGCTCGGCGCTCATCGCTTGCTCGTCCAAGGTCTGCTGCTCCGCTTCGTGCTCGTCCATGTGCTCGGTCTCAGAGTTGCCGTGAGGCATAGGGTCGATGCTCTGCGCTGCTGTGATGCCAGTACCACCGTCGGTCGCGCTCCCAGCGGTGGACCTCGAGGTCACGGGTTTCCCCGTCTGCGCTTCGAACGCTGCCAGGGCAGGGTGCTCCGGAGCAATAGCCCCCAAGCGCTCGAAGAACTGCTCTGCCCTCTTCATGTTGCCCAGTTGGCGCCAGGCCACCAGGCCGCCCCCCGCGAGGAGGTAGCTGCATGAGGGGTCTACGTGGCCGCGATCGCCGAGCTCGTCGGCGAGACGCACCACCCGCTCCCAGTCACCCTCCTCCTGCCCGTAGCGCTCCCGCAAGAAGTTGAACGCGGGCTCGAGCCCCGGATCGAGCCGCAGGGCCTCCTCGAGGAAGCGCGCCGCCACCTCGGGGTTGTGGTGCCGCTGCGCCCAGCGTGCGCCGAAGGCGAAGGCGGCGGCGGCCCGCGCCTTGGGGTCCTCGATCTCCGCCAGCACCGCCTGCTGCGTCTCGAGGATGACGTCCGTGCGCTCCTCGTCCACGAGCAGGGTCTCGTAGAGCGCCGCCGCGGCCGGATCGCACGGGTTGGCCGCATAGGCCTTCACCAGAATCTCTTCGAACTCGCCCGGCGCGAAGCGCCGCGCGATGCGCGCCGCCCGCACGAACGCGTCGCAGCGCTCGGCGCTCGTTGGCGCTTCGTGAGCGATACGCAAGAGCTCACCAATCCGCTCTTGCCACTCCTCCCCCTGCAGCTGCGCGTCCGCCAGCAGCTCGTCGACCTTGGCCCCCGCCTGCAGGGCCTTCTTGTAGGCGTCCGTCGCGCCCTCGAGATCCCCTTGATCGGACAGGACGTCACCGAGCGCGCGATACAACTCCGCGGCGCGTCCACCGCCGCCCACCGCCTTGAGCTCGAGCAGCAGCAGCTTCTGCACCATCGGGAGCTTGCCCAGCTCCCAATAGACCGCCCGCGCGTCCGCCAAGGACTCGGTCAAGCCGGGGTTGAGCTTGTACGCGTCCTGGAAGTGCTTCAGGGCGGCGACACCTTGGAGGAGCTGGTCCCGCAGGAGCCTCCCCAAGCGCAGGTGCAGACTCGCCCTCGCTTCCGAAGACTCCGTCTCAGCGATCGCGCGCTCCAAGGCGCCGCGGGCGCCCTCCCAGTCATGCTGGCTCTCTAGCTGCTGAAAACGGGCCTCTGCTTCCATGACATCCTCGCTCTCGCAGAGCTCTCGTGCGCCTCAGGCCCGCCCTACCCCGCGGGTCATCTCCAAGGCGCACCTTGCCCCACACGTTGTCTCCACAAAGGGGCGGGACGCGAGGGGTGCCCCACGTCCCGCATCTCCCTGCTCTCCGCACAAGCGGTCAACGTCGGTCGGCTCGACGGCTTGGAGCAAGTCAGCTCCCCAGCTTCTGAATGAACGCGTTGGCCTGCGCGCACTGATCCTTGAACTTCTTTGCCGCCTCACCCTTGCAGGCGCCCTTCGAGAACGACTCGAGGAGTCGCTTCGCCTTCTCGCGCTGCGGCGGGTCCATGCTCGCGTAGGTGCTGCCGAGGTGGAACTTCGCCTCCGGGTGGTTCTGACCACCGATCTCGTAGGCGCGCTCCACGGCCGCCAACATCGCGGGCTTGTCCTGGCGGAACTGCGCGACGTTGAAGGTCAGCAGGTGCATGTTGTACAGGTGATCCCGATTGTCCTCGGTCGGCTGCACCAGCTTGGTGCCCTCTTCGAGCACCGCCTGCGCCTCCTTGTAGAACTTCAGCGTCTGGTAGAGCTCCGCCAAGGTCACGTAGAAGTACGGCACCGTGGGATCGTGCTCGATGGCCTGCGTGAAGCTCTGCAACGCCGACTGCTCATCATCGGTCCACCAGTGCGCCTCGCCGAGGAGCTGATAGCACCACGCCCGGTTCGGATCCGCCTCGATGCACTTCTTCAGCGGCTCCTTCGCCTCTTCCCACTTGTCGGGGTTCCCCGCCTCGGCGAGCTTCGTGAGCGCCAAGCCACGCTTCTCCCAGTAGCTCGCGAACTCCGGGTTCGTCTGGACGGCGACGGCCAGAGTCGCGGCCATCTTGTCCCAGTCCTCTTTCCGCTCGTAGGCCTTCGCGAGCTTCCACGTGATCAGGTGGTTCGTGGGATCCAGCTGCCGCGCCTGCTCGTACTTCTGGATGGCCCCTTCCACGTTCACGGTGACCGCCCGGTCCCCCTCGTTCGCGAGGTTCACCGCCTCGATGTGGTCCCGGCTACAACCGGTCGAGGCCACGCCAAAGGCAACACTCATGGCGAGTGCTGCGCGCTTGATGCTCGTCGTCAGCTTCATACCCGACTCCCTTGCGCGCGTCCGCTCAAACTTCACCCGCGCCGGACAGATAACAGAGATGCGTTAGAAAAGTCGTGACCAAAACTCTGGCCATTCCGTCGGGTTGCACGCTGCTCCGTGCCCGGGAACGAGCGCGCACCTCGAAAGTTGGCGGAGAGCATAGGCGGACGCGGCCGGCGAAGTAAAGGCACATCGAAACCCGAGTCCCCAGGAATCTGCATCACGAAATGTAGGCTTACAGCCTCCCCCAGCGTCTATCGTCACCCCCTGCGCCATCCCTGCGCTCGCCCCTGAACGCGTCGGACCCACCGCCAGTATCCCAGGAGAGGCGGACGCCCACCGACCTCGGCGTTGGCCCTTCCTTCGCGCTGCGCTCCCTTCTCCCAACTACCTCGCGGTCAGCTACGAGAGCCCATTCTGGATCGGGCGTGCGCTCCCGGAATCCACGACGGCACCGACCACTCGGCTCGCGCCGAGCGTCCACGCTGATCGTCATTGATAGCCTCCTCCACGCGAGCAGGTCACCGCGATAGGGCCTAGTCCCCCCCGCACCCGCCTCCCCCTCCGCCACGCCGGCCGAAGCGCGGCCCCTGGCCGCCAGGGGATAGCGGAACACTCCTGCTTCGCTGTGCAGTGCTCCCGGGGCCCTCCCCTCGAGCCGCTCCCCCCTTGGCGCCTCCTCTCGGCGCCCCTGCCCGCCGCTCCTCCCTGGCTCCCCATCCGCCAGGGACGCCCGCGAGCTCCACTCACTGCCACGTCCGCCGCATCCTCCCCGACGCACCCCCGGGACTCCACGGTGACGTACACCGCATGGCGGCGCGACCCGGCCTCCGACGCTCGGCACACGGAGCCCCCACACAGCGTCCGCCGCACCGGTTCCCTCGCGGACAAAATGGAAGACGCCGCCCGGAGGCGGCGTCTTCACTCGACTCATTCCCCGCGCTCCGCGGGTCGCCCTCAACCGGGGCTGAACATGATGGGATACACGACGGTCACGATGCCGCCTTCCGGCTGCGGGAAGCTCAGCCCGTAGAAGGCCGACACCACGCAGCTCACCACGCCCGTATCCGGCAGATCCGAGCCACCGTTGCCCGCGGTCGACACCGCGCCGTCACGACCGATCACGAAGCGCACACCGACGCGCCCTTCGAGGTTCGGGTTCCGCGAGAGCCCCTGCTCGTAGCACATGCGGAAGCGACCGAAGTTCTGCCGGACGATACGCTGGATGACCTCCGGCGGGAGGCGCCCGTTCACGGTCGTGGCACCCATGCGGACGCTCGGAGCCTTCGTCTTGTGGGACCCGCCGAGGCGGCCATGTCCAGCGCCGAAGCCCTGACCGGAACCGGTGCCCGCGCCATGACCCAAGGTGCCGATGTTGCCGAGGCCGATACCCTCGCCGCGGCCACCACCACCTTCGCCGATACCAGACAGACCGAGGCCGCCGGCGCCGAACGCGTCACCGATCTCGTCGCCCCACATGTTTCCGCGGGCGCTGACGTCATCCATACCGGACGAGGTGTCACGACCCCAGGGCGCCGTCGGGGCGTTCGGATCGCCCGCCGCGCCGGCGTTCAACAGGCCGATCATGCCGAAGTCCCGAGCCTCACGGAGCGCCGCCTGGCGCGCGAGGTGTGGATCCGGGTTGTCCTTCGGACCCTGGACGGCATAGCGCTTGTTCGTCGCCTTGCTCGTCTCCTTACCCATCGAGCCTTCTTCGCCCTTGGCTCGGGTACCGGTACCGCCCTCCTTGTTATCGGCGTTCTCGGAGACGACGTCTTCCGTCTTCTCCTCCTGCTCACGCTCCGCCGCCGCATTGAGGTACTGCTGAATCAACAGCAGGCGATCCTTGTCGATCTCACCTTCGTCCGTGAGGCCCATCGGCGGGACGAAGTAAGCCATCGCCGCAATCAAACCGCCGAAAGACAGGAACGACAGGCCGAAGTACATCGCCACCGTCCAGTCCATGCCCGCGGCGAGGCCCTTCTTGATGGGCTTGCCCGCGTTCACCGCGGCGACCTGGAAGACGAAGCCGTTGAGCTCGACGCGCGCCTTCGCCCCGTTCGGCAGCGGCAGCTGATGCGCGCCGCTGAGCTCCGAGCACGGCTGCGCCTGCGCTCGCGCCTGATCCAGGCTCATCCGCGGCTGGCCAGCGATCTCCACGTGGCCCGTCGCACCCGGCGGGATCACCACCGCGACGGACGCCGCATCGCCGATGACGACCGGCATCCGGGTCGTCCCCAGCTTCTCGCTCGGCACGAAGAAATCACAGGAGAAGTTCTTCCCCTCCTCCTCACCGACGTAAAAGTTGCGGGGCGGAGCCAGGTGCGAGACGTGCAGGACGTTCGTGTCCCACAGCACCATCACCTCCACCGCGGGCGCGTTCGACTCCACCTCGTCCGGAGGCACGTCGGGCCCGCTCTTGAGCATGGTGTACGTGTACGTGCCAGGGGGCGCGTCGTCCGGCACAGCGTGAGACGCGGCGGACGCGAACGGGCTCGAGGCCGCACCTGCGAAGGGGTTCGAGGCCCCCGCAGCAGCAAACGGGTTCGAAGCGCCGGCTGCGGCGAACGGGTTCGAAGCAGCTGCGGCACCGAAAGCGGGAGGTGCCACCGCCGCGGCGCTCGCCGCGAACGGGTTCGAGGAGACGGCGGCAGCGGCAGCCACCGGCGCGGCGACCTCTGCTCCCGCGGCCTCGGCGCGCTCCAGGACGATCAGCGTTCCGCCGACCTGGATCTGGTCACCCACGTGCAGCTTGCACTTGTTCACGTTCGCGCCGTTGACGAGGGTGCCCGGCTCGTTCCCCAGGTCGATGAGCGTGATGTCATCGGGGCCAGCGACCTCGATCACGGCGTGCATCCGCGACGCCAGCTCGTCTTCTACCTGAAGGTGACTCTTGGGATCCCTACCGACCTTGACGATGTCCTGCGTGACCGTTTCACGACGCAGGAGGCTGTCACCCTGGTAGAGCGCAAATGTGAGAACCGCTTTTGCCATTTCGGGGTTACCTAGACGCACTCCTCGATTCGCTCACCGGTGAGCTCACGGGGAAGTGACGAGAAAGAATCGGGTCAACGTCGGAGGGGAATCAGGGCTCAGAGGTCTTCGACCGACTTGAGCATCTCGGGAACGAACGAGGTCCGCGGCCGGATCAGGGTGGTGCGCTGCGCCTTGGCCCGCACTCGAATGGTCGAGTCGTTGGGGCCGAAGCCACCGGCGCTGAGCGGGTCGTCGGAGAACTCGTACCCGTAGCCGTCGTCACCGCCGCTCTCCTTGGCAGCCTGGGCAAACGCCGAGGGCGCCACCACGAGCAGCGAAACACCAACCAAACCAGCCACCAAGCTCACCTTGCCCGAACGCTTCATTTCAGCCTCGTCGAAACTTTCCGTTGTTTTCCAGTATCAGTGTACCTGGGTTTCCCAGGGGTCGTCAACAGCGGCCGAGAGATCCAGCCGCGTCAGGCACCGAATCTGACATCGCGGGCCCACCAAAGTTCCCGAACGATGTCGAAAAATCTTCGAAGACGCTTCCGCTCTCGGTGCCCATCGTCGAACTGTCTGCTTGTCTTCTGCTCCGTCAATCCTCGCCGCCAACGGGTGCTCGCCAAATGCGCGACGAGGAACGCTCCCCTCAGGGGTGCGTTCCTCGTCCTTCACGCCCCCGCGCCGCTGCCGAGCGACACGGTCGGGCTCACTGCTTGGCGGTCTCCGCTGGCTTGTCCGCCGCGGCGGCCTTGTCCGCGGCGGCCTTCTCGGCCTCCGCTGCCTTCTTGGCCGCCTCCGCCTCCGCCTTCATCTGGGCGTCGATCTCCTTCTGCTGGCGCTCAATCTCACGCCCGTCGATGATGAACTGCTTCGTGTCGGTGATGTCCTGCACGCGGTCCTTCGAGCGCTTGACCGCGTCCGCGAAGGCAGGGTCCCCGCTCGCCTTCGAGATGAAGGCCTCGTACTGCGCGATGGCCTTGTCGTAGGCGGGGATGGGGTCCTCGCTCGTCTTGGCGCGGAACTCCTGCGAGAGGATCGCCTCGTTGTAGAAGGCCTCCGGGCGTGACCCGTCGATCTTCTTCGCCGCGTCCAGGTGCTTCTGCACCTCCGCCACGTACTTCGTCATGTTCGACGGCGTGATCTGCCCGCGCAGGGCCAGCGCCAGCCCGAGATGCGCCTCATAGGTGTCGGGACGCAGCTTCAGGGCCTCGCGGTACGCCTTCTCCGCCTCCGCGAAGCCGCGGAAGGACAGGTTCACGGCCGCGTAGTTCATGTGCGCTTCGAAGAAGCGCGGGTCCAGCTTGCGCGCCGTCCCGAACGCCTTCACCGCTCCGTTGTAGTTCTGGAGCTCCACCAGGATGAGCCCGCTGGTGTTGTGGATGGGCGCGTAGTTCGGGTTCTTCTTCTGCGCCTGGGAGGCCACGAGCGCCGCCAGGTCGAGCTGCTGCGCGTTCGCCTTGGTCGCCGCCGCGCCGGCCACGACCAGGCCGCCCTTGCCCTTCGCCGACTTCTTCTGACCCGCCTTGAGGCGCGCCTGCTCCAGGTAATAGAGCGCGAGCTGGTTGAACGCCGGCATGAAGCTGTCGTCGATCGCGAGGGCGCGCTGCAGGTTCAGCTGCGCGCAGCTCATGTCGTCGTCACAGCCCGTGCCGCTGACGTTGCCACCCCGCTGCATCTGTAGCGCCGCGAGGCTGACGAGCGCCTCCACGTTCTGGAACTTCGCGTCCCGGATGATCTGGTCCAGCTCCCGCACCGCCGTGTCCAGGTCCTTGGTCTCCTGGAACTTGTAGAGCGCCAGCTGCGCCCGCGCGCGGTGGAACTCCGACTCCTCCGCCAGGGCCTTCGAGAACTGCTCCTTCGCCTTCGCGTCGTCGCCACAGCGCTGATAGGCCAGGCCCGCGTTGTAGATGGCCTCGGGCAGCACGTTGCCGGCCAACGACTTCTGCTTGTCCGACGCCGCGAGGAACGCCTTGGCGACCCGATCACAGGTCGCGTCGTTCCACGACGCCGCGCGGTCCTGAGCCGCGAAGTCGTCGAGGGCATCGTTGAAGCCCTTCTCCGCCGCCTTGGCCACCATGTTGCCGCTGCGGTCCTTCTTCCCGCTCGCCAGGTCGGGGTCCAGAGCCTTCTTGCTGCTACCACCGCAAGCCACGGCCCCAAGCAAGAGGGCAATCGCTGCAAGTCCACTGAACGTCTTCATCTCGTCATCTCCGTTCTTGGTCAGCGTGCGGGCCGCCGCGCGTCGGAATGCCTCCCGACCTCACAGCGGCCCGCGTCGCGGCTCACTTGCTGGCCGCCTCCTGCTTCTTCTGTTCCTCCACCGGTACCGTGGGCGCACTCACCATCGGCTCACCACCGATTCGGAGCGGGTACGCCTGCTCACGGAGCGGGTCGTTCACGCGGGTCGGAGCTCCGCGGAACTCGTCGATGAGGGCGAACTCGGCCTTGTAGTTCTCGGCGAGCCACTCCTCGCAGGACCGGCTGAACCCGTCGAAGTACTGGTACTTCACCGAGTACCCGAGGCAGATCTCGTAAGCACCGCGGGCCTGCTTCTTGAAGGGCTCGGAAGCGTCGTCCAGCGCGCCGTAGTAGGCGGTCCGGATTTCGAAGTCCCGCTCCCACTCCTTGGGGATCGGCGCAGAGCGGAAGTCCGCGACGAACTTGCCCCACATCTCACCGACGCGCGAACCGGCCGCGATGACCCACTTCGGCGGAGGCACGGGCTCGAGAAGGACGACCTTCTCGTACTCCTTGCTCACCTCGGCGATCATGTCGCGCTTCTTCGTGTACCAGTCCTTGACCTTGGTGCTGATGTGCTTGTTGATGCCTTCCCGGTCCTTCGGTCCGTTGTACTTCGGGAACGCGTAGGCATCGACCTTCTCCTTCTTCTGCTCGGCGAAGTAGAAGAGCGCCTCACCCACGGCTTCGAGGGCACGACCGAGCTCACGAGGCCCGCCGTCCTTCTCGATCGCCGCGACCGCCTTCTTCGGGTCGGACCACAGGGACACGACCGTCCGGTACTCGCGATCTGCCGCCGGCTTGCTCTTCAGCTTCTCGTAGGCGCGACCGAGCAGGGCGTGGGCCTGGAGTCGCACGTCGAGCGTGGCGCTGGAGTCGATGAGTCGCATCGAGCCGGTCAGGCTCTTGCGCGCATCGTCCCATGCACCCTTGTCCGCGTAGTTCGCCGCGATGGCGAAGCCGATCTGCGCCGCCTGGGCCGGCTTCCGAGCGCCGAAGTTCCGCTGGAACAGCGTCGCCGTCTCGAGAGCCTTGTCCTCCTGGCCCAGACCGAGTCGCAACACCACCGCGTCGCTCAGGGCCTGGTCGGCGTTCTCGCCACGGAACTTCGAGTCCCTCGCGTACCGCTCGTAGAAGTCGGCCGCCTTGTCGTACACGGCGATGGCCTGGTAGTTGCCGCCGATCTCGTAGGTCGCCTTCAGCGCCAGGTCCGTGTTCTGCATCCCGTACTTGGGATTCAGGAGGATCATGCGCGCCTGAATCGACTTCGCGAGGAGACGGCCAGCCTGGTAGGCCCGCGCCATGTTGTAGACGATCTCGTGGGCGGTCTCGCACTGCTTGACCTTCTCACCCGCGGCCATGGGCTTCTCGCAGTAGCCCCGCCAGAGGTCGAGGTAGGCGTCGCCGCCCGCCTTGTAGTTCTCCAGCGCGCTCTTGTAGTCGCCCTTGTCCGCCTGGTTGTCCGCCAGCTCGACCTTCTTCTGCGCCGCGAGACGCTTCACGTCGAACTCGATGCGGGTCAGCAGCTCGCACTGCTCCTTGTTGTCCTCGTAGGCCGAGCCCTGGCAGTAGTTCTTCAGGAAGATCGGCACGTCCGCGGCCATGTCGTCGAAGCACGCCGGTCGCGGCGGCTCCGCCTTGGAGCCGAGCACGTTCACGGCCTCGAGGTAGAGCTGGGCGGCGAAGATGCCCGCGTCCTTGTCCGCGTGGTTGATGGCGATGTCTCGGAAGCCGAGCGCCGCCTCCTCCCAGTGCTGCGCCTCGAAGTAGGTGCGCGCACGCGCGTACTTCACCTCGACGTACTGCTCCTCGGCCTCGGTGTCGCCGGCCTTCGGGGTGATGTAGCAGACGTAGCGGTTGAAAGCCGTGACCATGCCCTTCTGCATCTCGGACATTTCCTTCGGCTTGAACTTCTCCCACTCGCCCTTCGCGGCCTGGCGATCCTCCTCGGAGGCGCCCTTCGGACCGAGGCCCTTGCCCTTCCGGTCGCTGCCGCCCTTGTGCATCTGGTCGTACATCTTCTGGTAGCAGAGCACAGAAGCGTACGCGGCCTCGGCTGCGTCGGGACCCTTCGGGTTCTCGGCGACCACCGCGTCGAAGGCCGGACCGCAGAGCTCCCAGCGCTGCTGGAAGTAGAGGAGGTCCGCCATGGCGTACTTGATCTTGTAGATCGTCGGCCAGTCTTCCTTGACGATGCGGGGGAACTCGAACTTGGCGAAGTCTTCCGACGTGAAGTTGTCGGCGACCTTCTTGTAGATGTACGCCGCCAGGTCCATCGTCTGCGGGCTGTTCGTGCCGCGCACGCCGCCCGTACCGACCGCCTCGAGGTGCCAGCTCATCGCCGTCTCGGAGAGGAGCTCGGCGGTCTTGTTGTCACAGGCGAGCTTGGCCTTCTCCGGCACCTTCATGCCGTTGAACTGCTTGCGGATCTCCAGCTGCTGATCGAGCTCGCGCTTGATCCGCTCCTTGTCCGCCGAGTACGCCGCCTGGACCGCCGTGGTGATCTGGCCCTGGTACTCGCACCAGTGCTCACCCTTGTCCCGGGACATCAGGTCCTTGTAGAGCTCGATGCCCTCGGCGTAGTGGCCGGTGTCGAGGTAGGCATACCCGAGATCGCGCATCATCTTGATGGCGTTCTCGTCGGTCTTCCCCTCGGCGAGCGGCTTGAAGTACACGAACGCCTTGTTCGGCGCTTCGCTGGCCGCGTACACCGGGATCAGGTCACGGCGCGCCGAGTTGGCGAGCTGCTTGGCGTTCGGCAGCTGGGAGTGCGTGTTGCCGAACTCGATGACCTTCTTGAACTCGGCCAGGGCCTGCTTGTACATGCCCTGGTTCCAGTACACGTAGCCGAGCTTGTAGTGCGCGTAGCCGTACAGCTTGTTGTTCGGCGGCGGGTACTTCACCACCTCCTTGTAAGCCGCCTCGGCCAGGGCCCACTTGGACGGGTCCGCGCTGGCCTCCTGGAAGAAGAGCTCACCGAAGGCGAGGTAGGCGTTCGGGACGTACGGCGACTTCGGCGCCTTCTCGATCAACTCGTAGTACGTCTTCCGGGCGTTCTGCAGGTCGCCCGCCTGCTCGTACTCGTACGCGAGGTAGTAGAGCACCTCGTCGATCTTCGAGTAGCTCGAGTACTTGGACGCCATCACGCGGTAGTACGCGATGGCCTTGGCCCGAGCAGCCTTCTCCATCTGCTTGGCCTTGGCCACCTCCTTGCGGAGCTTCGAGGTGTCCTTCTTCTTCTTCTTCGCGTCCTGGATCGCGATGTCGGTCGCGATCTTCTCGCGGATCGCCGACTGCTCGAGCTCCGCGTAGGCCTCCGCGAGACGCAAGGTCAGCTGCGGCTTGTCCTTCGACTTGTCGGGCGTCGACTTGTAGAGGCGCTCGAGGCCCGTGATCTCCGTGATGAGCAGGCTCTTCACGCGCTGCTGCATCTTGCCCTTGCGGGTATCACGTTCGATCAGCTTCTCGAGGGCGCCGATGTCGCCGGGCTTGGCGTCCGTCCGCTTCTTCGTCTCGATTGGCGGCGGCTTGCTCTTGAATGAGGTGCCCTTGCGCTTCTTCCCCTCGAACTTCGCGGGGCCACCGGGGCACTCCTCGATGTTCTTGTATGCCTGAGGCGAGACGCACTCGGCGCTCATCTTGCGCGCGTCCGCCCCCAGGGCCGACGCCGTAGTCAACAGCAGGCCACACAAGGTGGCCACAACGGTCTTCGCGTGCTTGATGTGCATCTCGATTATCTCCCGCAAGCCGACTGGACTTCTTGACGATAGAAGCCGAGCTCGTCGCGCCAGTATTCACCGTCGAAGGGCCACATGAAGTGCTCGTCGTCCGGGTTGACCACGCCGAAGAGCTTCGACTCGGCCGCGCTGACCTGACCTTCGGTGATGGCCTGGTCGAGCAAATTTCGCTTCGCCGCAACGATGTCGATCAGGATCTTGTCACCGTTACGGATGTGTTCATCCATCTCGTCCACGTACCTCTGGTACCGCTGACGAGCGAGCCTGCCGGCTCGCTTCTTCGCCAGCGTCTTGGCCAGCTCGAGCGACTGCTCGACCTGCGTACCGATGGCCGAGTTCTGGAAGGTCGGCGGCGCCTTCTTGAACCGCTTCTCCTCCTCCTCGAGCAGTCGCACGTACTCGATGTTGCGGAGGAGATTGCGATCGCTGAGAGCCGACTCGACGATGGGCTCCACCGTCTCGTTCAGATTCGCCTTCCCTTCACGGACCTGGATGAGGAACTTGTAGAACTCCTCGTCCTGGTTCTCCCCCTTGTACTTCTGGAGGACCTTCTGGAGCTCCTCCTTGACCGGCTGGGTCTTCTGCTGGAACCGCGCCACGACGATCGTCGCGCGGTCGTAGTCGCAGTTCGTGAAGTAGACGACCGCCTTGAGGATGTCCGCCTCGGGGTAGAACGCCTTGGGGAAGTACGGAGCGTTCAGGGTGTGGATGTTGCCGAGAGCGCGGGTGTACTGACCCGCCATGAAGTAGGCCCAGGCCTCTTCGAAGTGTGCGTCGAGCCAGTACTCGCTGTTCTCCTCGACCTCGTTCCAGTACTTGACCGCCGCGCTCAGCTTCGTCTCATCGATCGTCGGAGCGTTCGTCTCGGGATCGAGCCGGATGGAGGCGGAGTAGAACGTCCGCGCCATCGACAGCTTCGCGAGGTCGAGCATGCGGTTCTCGTCCTCGACGCCCTTCGTGCCCTCGGCGATCGCCTTCTCGATGCGCTGGAAGGCCTTGACGGCGGGCACCGACTTCCGCACTCGGACGTAGCTGATGCCGGTGAAGAACTGCGCCCTGACGTACTGCGGGCTCTGGCGATCGACCTTCTGGAAGAGCCGGATCGCCTCCTCGTAGTCGCCCTGCTGGTACTTGTAGCGCCCCAACATGTAGTTGAGCTGCCAGTAGAGCTCCCGCTGCTCCTTGTTGTCGAAGCGCGCGAGGTGCTCGTCGCCGTACTTACCGACGCGGGCGATGATGTCCGCCGCCTCGGGGAGGTCGGTGGCGAGCTTGGCCAGCCAGAGCAGGGTCTCGTTGAACCGCAGGTGGTTCGGGTTGTCCGCGATCACGCTGAAGATCGCGAAGCTCGCCTGGAAGAACTTGAGGTTGTACAGGGAGACCGCCAGGTAGTACTCGGCGAGCTGACGGTTCCCGGGGTCGTCCCCCGTCTCACCTGCGACCACCCGGAACATCCCCTGGGCGGCTTCGGGCCAGCGCTTCTGGTCGAAAGCACGCTTCGCGGCCGCGGCTTCCTCCGTCATGTCTCCGGCTACGACGGCGGGCGGAGGAGCTGCATCCCCCTCATCGAGGTCGATGACGCCCCCGCTGTCTTCTTCGTCCAAGTCGATGACGTCGGCAGCGTGGGCGGGGCGAGGAGTCGTCACTCCTCCCGCGAACATGGCAGCTGCGATGACACTGACTGCCGCAATGCGCTTTCGAAACATGTGTCCTCGTTGGTGAGCGTTGGATTCAGCGCACAAGGTGGCCGGGCTGAAGTCCCCGGGCGTGTTGGATCGCCGGCGGGCGAAGGTGCTTCTGACAGCGGAAATCTTCCACGAAGGCGAACAAGAGACTGAAATGCGAAACGCCGGAAGCCGCCTCATGTGCGACCCCAGCGGTTCGTCTAAGAGAAAACCATAATGAGAACGGCCAGATACCGACCGGTGGTGGGCGAGGATGTTAGATACCACTGCAATTACTTGTCAAGCGCCCTTCGGGTGTGCCTGCACGCCCCTGCAACGGTTCTCTCATCAAGGTAAAATTCCTGAATCGCGCTTCCCGAGCGGGAGAGAAATGGGACTGCGGGCCGCACTTCCGTCGTCGCCCAGGGTGGGTCGATGTCGCCCCCTGTCGCCGGGGCACATCGTCTCACGGGGGAGGACGAGAGCGCCAGCGGCGGGCGCGGGAATCGTCCTCCGCGGGCCACGATTTCTCGCCCGCTCCAAGGGGGCTGCCGGGGCCCGGGACACCGCCCCCCTGCCCTTCGACCTGCGCCTTCCCGAGCGCGTCGCTGCGAGCTCGCGGCCGCTCCGGCCCCTCGAGGCGTCGGGTTGGACGTCTCTCGGATCGCTCATCGCCTGCCACGCCCCGCCGCGGGCTGGGGCGAGGTGGAGACGAGGCAGCCTCCTGGAGCATAAGGAGGAGGAGCGCAGGTATCGAAGTGTGTGCCTGGACCTGCGGGCCCCCGCGCGATGACCGCCCACGCGGTAAGCTTCCGTCGGAGAGGGAAGGCTGAGCGAATTTCGCGGTTTGATTGACGTTGACGGCGTTCTCGGAGGTCAGGTAGCTTACCGCCGCTGCGGCAGCGACGGAATTTCACCGGTCGTCGCGCCCCCCTATCATGAGGAAAACTATGCGCGAGAACAGTGTTCGCGGGGCCCGCCTCCTGGCTGCGTTGGGGCTCTTGGCGACGGGACTGCTGAGCCTGGGGTGCGAGCCTGGCGGCGTGGGCGATCCCTGCACGCCCGAGGATGAGTACGCCGCGGACTTTACGGGCTACTCCGTGGAGCAGGTGAACGTCGAGAGCAAGTCGTTCCAGTGCCTCACGCGCGTCTGCCTCGTGAATCACTTCCAGGGACGGGTGAGCTGCCCCTACGGCCAGACGGAGGAGACGGCCGAGAAGTGTAAGGATCCCGCGAACTGCATGCCGGGGTCGCCGGACTATGCGGCCTCCTGCCGCGTCCCCGGGCAGGACGGCTCCCAGGTCGAGGACCGTATCAGCGTCGCCGTGCGGCCCCAGCGCGTGGAGCGCCGGGCGGACCGAGCGGTGTACTGCTCCTGTCGCTGCGCGGGACCGGATCCCAACGCGAACTACTGCGAGTGCCCCAGCGGCTTCACCTGCCGTGAGTTGGTGGACAACCTGGGCGTCGGGCGTGAGCAGCTCGCCGGATCGTACTGCGTGAAGAACGGTACCCAGTACGAGACGGACTCGGACGTCCGCGAGTGCAACCCCGAAGAAGGCAACTGCGGCGGCGGCGGCGCGAACCCGCCCTACAACGACTGAGCAGCAGGAGTCGAGTGGATCGAGGCGCATCCCCAGGGGGTGCGCCTCGTTTCATTTTGTGCTCTGGAGGGATGGGGAAGAGGATGAGCGAACGCCACCGCGTGGGCCGCGAGGCAGAGGGGCTCGTGGTCGACTACCTCCTGGGTCGCGGCTTCAGCATCGAGGCCACGAACCTGCGCCTCGGAGCGCTCGAGATCGACATCGTCGCTCGCCAGGGCGCTCTGGTCGTGGTCGTGGAGGTCCGCACGCGAGGTCCCGGTGCCTGGACGAGCGGCTTCGGGAGCATCTCCGCCCTCAAACGGAAGCGGATCCGGTGGGCGGGGGAGCGCCTGTGGCGCATGCGTTACCGCAACGATGCCTCGGTGGAGCGGATGCGGTTCGATGCGGCGGCGGTGACCTTCGGCACTACGGGTCCCGCCGTGGAGTACGTCGAGGGTGCCTTTTGAGTTGCCCAGGGCTCCGGAGCGATCGGATCGCGCTGCTCCCGTCGACGGCCCGGCGATCACCGGGGGCCGTTCATCGCGGCTCGAGGGAGCGCTCGAGATCGGCGCGCAGCTCTCGCAACCCCTCGAGCCGTGCTCCTTCGCTCCTCTCGGCGAGCTCCGCCAGGGTCGCGTCGATCACGGCGAGCTGTCGCTCCCGGTCCTCTCTCAAGCGGACCACCATCTCGCGGAACGCCTCGTGGAACTCGACGAGCTCGTCCCCCTTCCGCAGCCCGGCGGGCAAGCGCAGGTTGCCCTGCGCGACGTCCCCGAGCTGCCGCTTCATCTTGAAGATGGGCCCGGCCACCTTGTGGGTGACGACGATGCCCGCGGCGCCGATGGCGAGCACGAGCACGAGCAGGACGACCACGAGGGTCCACAGCATGCGCCGCTGTGACGAGGCGAGGTGCTCCGACTGCTCCGCGAGCTCGATGCGCTGCTGCTCCAGCTGACGCTGCTGGGACGCGAGGCGGGCGTCCTGGGACTCCGCATCCGCGTTGAAGGCCGCCAACAGGTCCGGATTGTCCCGGTAGTCGGGATCCTTGACGATGTTCATCCGGACCACGGCGCTGACCTTGCGCGACTCGCTGACGACCTCGTTGCCGAGGGCGACGATCTGCTCACCCCGCCGCACGTTCTCGCGACTCTGCGCCACCACGGTCGCGCCCGTGCGCCACAACACCGCCCCCAAGGAGACGCTCAGCACCAGCGCGATGGCGACGAGGTAGCCCGCGTACTTGAGCTGGAAGTTCCGATCGAGGAGGAAGTTGCGGACGCGTCGCTTTCCCTGTCCGCCACGTCGCACTGTCATTGCTGCATCTGACATGATCGCCTGCTTCGCTCTTGCTTGGACGTAGGATGCCTGGACTAGGATCTCTCGGGGAGCGGCGGGGAGAAGCGCCTTTGCAGGTCTTCCGTGATGGTTCCCGGCCGGGGGCGCGCGGCGCGCTCTTTGGATCGTAGGGTGGTCACGCGCCCGCGTGCAAGAATCCCCACCCACGCCTCGCCCCGCGGACCTCCGACGGACGCGCCTCGACGCCGTGTCACCTCAGGATCCAAGAGCTCCTGCGTGCTTGGCGAACTTCTTCATGGCGCTCTCCGCCGCCATGCCGACGAGCTCCAGCTCCGCCTGGGGGTTCTTCCCCGAGACGCCCTCCTGTGTGAGCTTCACGGAGAACTGCCCCAGCATGACCTTGTCGGGATAGCTGAGCATCGCGACCGAAATCCGGATCGTCAGGTTCCCCCCCTCGTAGGACGGCGGCGTCAAGGTCGGGGCGAGATAGAAGGCCTTGACCTTGGGGTGCTTCTTCAGGAGCGCCTGAGCTTGCGCCTGGGTCTCGTTCTCGGGGGCCACCGCGTAACCGCCGAGCTCACGGGCGGCGCCGGTCATGTTCGCGCGCACCTTGCTCGCGTGCTCCGGCGACGCGTTCACCACCTTGCCCAGGGCGACGTAGTATTTGGTGGATCCATCAATCGTCGGCGCCGCCTCCTCCGCGCTCGCGCCGCCCACTGCCTCGAGGGCGCGTTGGATCGATGACTTCACCGCCTCCTGATCCTCGACGCTCAAACGCCGCTCCAGGCAGCCCTTCCCTCCGAGGCGCAGGCGTCCCAGCGCGGACGCCGAAGCGATGCGCACCGTGCGGTTTCCATCGTCGAGGGCGTGACACAGGGGCACGAGCGCCCGCTTGTCCTTCGACGCGCCCAGGGCGAGGGCGGCCTGGGTCCGCACGCGGAAGTCATCACTGCGCTTGAGCAGTGCGATGTGCCGCTCGACCGCGTCCTGTGCGCTCGCAGTGCGGGGGGTCACCACGCCTCCGAACGTGAGCGCCGAAGCGACGAGGGTGGCAACCAGCAAGCGCTGCATGTCGGAGGACGATATCACGTTCGGATGACCTGGGAGAGTGGGTCGTAGGGTTTTCGTCCGCTCCGTCCTTTGCCTTCCCGGCGCGCCGCAGTTTCGTGTGTCCCTGTGAGTGCCGACCTCCCGTACCACGGAGATGACCCCACCTTTCGGCTGCAGCTCCTGTGCGCCCGTGCCCGCGGATCGCCGGCGCACCCCCCGACAACCCCCGGGCGGTACCCGACGATCGAACCATCCCACACGCTCCCCGAACTGGCGCCACCTCCGGCGGAGCGGCACCGACCACCACCGGCCATCACTCCTCTGCAGGTCGATGCTTCCCCTCACCCCGCCCAGGACGGCAGCGCCCCGCCAGACAAACACACCTCGAGCTTCACCTCGAGCACTTCGGGACCGAACGACCCTCGCGCGCCTGCCTCCGAACGGCCTTTCGCCGTGCGCCGCTCCTCCGCTCGTGTACGATGCCGCCGGACACGTGTCGGCCGTATCTCCACGCAAGACCGGTCGGGCCCCGCGAGCTCTCGGGCGGACCCGACGAGCGGCGCTCGTTCTCTTCGGCCTCCTCGCAGGTTGGTCCGCCCAAGCGTCGGGTGCGGAGCGCTCCCTGCGCGTCCTCGGTTCGACGACGCTGGAAGGACGCGTCACGCGCACGAGCGAGGGTCGCCTCCGCGTCGAAGGAGGATTGATCGACGACGCTGGTCGTCCCGTATCCGGAGCGTCCGTGCGATTGCGAGTCGAGCAGGCGCACCGGGGCGTGGAGCCCTGCGACGCGGAGGCACCCCTCCGCCGCTCTGGGCGGGAGCTGTTGCTCACGACCTCCGCCGGCGGTGTCTACTGCTTCGAGTTGGCCGCGGAGCTCGAAGGGAGCCCGATCCACCTCCGCTACGAGGACCCGAACGGCTTCCTGAGCGCCGCGGAGCTCGAGCTCCGCGCGGCGCCGGCTCCTCGAGCCCTCGACCTCGTCCTCACCACGCCGCCCGATCTCCCGCTCGACACGCCGGTCCACGTGTTCGAGATCGACGCGCTCCCCCGCCCCACCCGAGACGATGGCGCCGCGCGCCTCGCGGCGCCGTGGTCTGCCGTGAGCATCGAGCTGACTCTCGAGAGCCCCCACGGACAGCGGCGCCGCCTCGGGGTCGCCCAGCTCGTCCCCGGAGAGCGTGGTCGGCTCGAGCTCTCGGCGACGGAGCTCGGCCCTCCCGGACCGGCGACGCTCGCCGCACGGTTCGCGGGCGACACCACATGGGCCTCCGCGGAGGTCCTGCGCAGGATCTCGAAGACGGCGCGAGTTCACGTCGACGCTCCTGGCGCGCTCCAGCTCGACGAGCAGGCGCTCCCCGCCGAGCTCCCTTTGGCCGTACGTTGGACCCGAGGCGCCGTCCCCACCGGCAGCGTCGAGGCGTTCTGGCACGATCGGCGGATCGGAGCCGGCCCCGTGACGGACGGCGTCGGGCGCCTCCACCTCGCCCCGACGGACGATCTCTTGGCCGCTCTCCGCGCTGCTCGCGAGGACGCTGGCGCCGGCGCACCTCTCACACTTCGCTACGTTCCGAACGCGCCCTGGTGGCTCCCCGGGCCGCCGACCACCGTCGAGCTGACCTTGGCTCCCCCGAACCCCTGGTCACGGCTCCCTTGGTTCGCCGCAGCCGCCGCCCTGGTGACGTGGGTGCTCGTCATCTGGCGACGCCCCGGCCGCAAGCCCCTCGACGGAGACAAGGATCGTCCACGCGTGCCTCCGGGGCGGGCCACCCTCGACGTGCTCGACGAGGACGCGGAGGGACTGGCAGGTCAGGTCCTCGACGCTCACACCGGCGCCGCGATTGCCGATGCGATCGTCGATGCCCTCCGGCCCACCCTCGAGCAGGTGCGGGTGATCGCCACCACGCGCACGAACGCGGACGGTGTGTTTCACCTGGAGGTCGACAGGGGCTCCCCGGAGTTCGATGGCGTGAGCCCCCGCCTGCGGGTGCGAGCTCCCGGCTACGCCCCCCTCGAGCGCCCGCTCCCCCGCCGCGGACGGCTCATGATCCATCTCAGTGGTCTACGGCGCGCGATCCTGGACCAGCTGCTCTCGTGGGCTCGACGCAAGGGTCCTCCCTGGTCCGGTCCCCTCCCCCCTACTCCGGCGCACATCGCCGACACGGCCGAGGCCCGCTCGGAAGAAGCGACCGCGCGCTGGGCCAAGCAGGTCGAAGAGGCTGCCTTTGGACCGATCGCCCCCGACGAGGACGTCGAGCGTCATCTGCGGGAAGCCGAGCCCCCGTGATGTGAGCGGAGGGAGACCGCCCCGAACCGCGAGCCTGCTTCTCCGAGAATCGAAGGATCCCCGGGCTTTCCATTGACGCCCCACTGAGCCGGTTCCTATAGTCCGCGCGCTGAGCGCATGGGCGCTGGGGTCTCGATACGATGACAATAGCTATCGTTCTGGTGGTAGCGGCGGTCCTGATCGTCGCCTTCTTCCTGCTCAAAAAGAGCGGTGGCGAGGCGCCGGCGACGCGGCCCACGGTGGCGCGCCCCGAGCTTCGCGGCGAGGCCGCGCGCCAACGCCCCGGTGCTGCTCCCCAGGCGGCGAGCCCTCAGCCCGCGAGCCCGCGTGACCAGGCGCCCGCGGCGACTGGGGCCGCCGCCGATGTCCAGGCGGAGACTCGTGGGGCACCGGAGGAACCGCAGGGCGCGCCCGCGGGGCAAGCAGGCGCCGAGCCCCTCACGACGGATGGCGCCGTTCCCGTCGAAGCGCCCGCCGAGGTCGGGGCACCGCGCCGCCCCATGGTGGACGTCGAGGGCATGCGCCGGGGGCTCGCCCGCTCCCGGTCCCAGGAGGGGTTCTTCGGTCGGCTCCGCTCCCTCTTCGCCGGCGCCCGGCAGATCGACGAGAGCATCGCCCAGGAGATCGAGGAAGTGCTCCTCACCTCCGACGTGGGCGTCAGCACCACACGGACGATCCTCGATCGGATCCGGGAAGACCTCGAGCGCGGTGACTTGAGCGATCCCTCCAAGGTCTGGGAGGCCCTCCGCAGAGAAGCGCGCCGCATCCTCGAGGTCGATGGCCGCGCGGGCCCGATCGTGCCCCGCACGAAGCCGACGGTCGTGCTCCTGGTGGGCGTGAACGGGGCCGGGAAGACGACCACCATCGGCAAGCTCGCGACGAAGCTCGTCGGCGAAGGGAACCAGGTGTTGCTCGCCGCGGGGGACACCTTCCGGGCCGCCGCAGTGCAGCAGCTCAAGGTCTGGGGCGAGCGCGTCGGCTGTGACGTCGTCGCCGGCAAGGACGCTTCCGACCCGAGCAGCGTCATTTTCGACGCTGTCCGCAAAGGTGAGGAGCTTGGCGCCGACGTGGTCCTCGCCGACACCGCGGGACGCCTGCACACCAAGACGAACCTCATGGCGGAGATGCAGAAGATCGCTCGGAGCGCCTCCAAAGCACTCGCTGGCGCGCCCCACGAGACCCTGTTGGTCATCGACGCCACCAACGGGCAGAACGCCCTCGCCCAGGCGAAGGAGTTCGCCGAGGCCCTCGACTTGACGGGCATCGTGCTCACCAAGTTGGACGGGACTGCCAAGGGAGGTGTGGTGCTGGGTATCTGTGACACCCTGCGCCTGCCGGTGCGCTACGTAGGTCTTGGTGAGCGCGCCGATGATCTCCACGAGTTCTCACCAGAAGCGTTCGTCGAAGCCCTGCTCGGACGGGACGAAGAGGACGCTGCCGCTTAAAGTGTAATTTTTTGGCTGTTGATCGTGTGATTTTTCGCGTGATATAGTCCCGCTGCAACTTCCGGCTAGCCGAATTCTCTAATGGTTACACGCATTTGTGGGTTGCTCCTCGGGGCTGGTACCCGATAAAAAGGCGCCCGATGGTTGTTTCGGGAGCTCCGACGGTTCGAGCACCCCGCACGCATTTCGCCTGCGGACTTTCCTGGGAAGAGTTGAAGAGGCATCGATGAAGAAGACTCGCTTCGGGCTCCTTGCGGCAGCCGCATTGTGGGCGGTTCCGACTGCCAGCTGGGCACAGGATGCTGACGAGGATGCGGACGCCATCGAAGAGGGCGTCGAAGATGGCGTCGACGACGATGGAGCCGACGACATCGGCGACGACATCGGCGACGACATCGGCATCGACGACGGTGGATCGGGCTTGGGTGACATCTGTGAGATCGACCCCGAAGCTTGCCCCACCCTGAAGATGGAAGAAGAGGCCGCGAAACCGCTCAACGAGAAGATCATCGCGGTCCAGCAGCGCTTCATCATCAAGAAGAACCGCTTCGAGCTCCAACCCTACTGGTCCCTCTCCCTCAACGACCAGTTCGTCGGGCACCCTGGTCCCGGCTTGGCGGTGAACTACTACATCACCGAAGCCTTGGCCGTTGGTATCAACGGAAACTACTACGGCCCCTTCAACACGGATCAGGAGTTCAACGCCCAGGTTCGGAGGGCGGCGCGCGTCGGCGTGCCTCTGACCGAGTACGACTGGGGTGCGGCGCTGAACTTCACGTACGTCCCCGCCAACGGCAAGTTCGCCGGCTTCGGAGACTTCATCTTCCACTACGACTTCTACGTCGTGGGCGGCGTCGGTGCGATCAGCACGCGTCCCATTCCCGTCATCGAGCCCGAGTACCGGATCTTCGAGTTCGAGCCCAAGCTCGCGTTCAACGCCGGCCTCGGCTTGAAGGTGTTCGTCAACCGCTGGTTCGCGGGCTTCCTCGAGGTTCGCGACTACGTCTTCCTCGACAAGCTCGAGAACCTGGAGGACGCGCAGACGAGCGGCCTCGATCCCAGGGACAAGTCTCACTGGCTCGGCGACTCGAGCCTGACGAACAACGTGCAGCTCCAGATCGGAGCGTCCATTTTCATCCCGTTCTCCTTCGAGTACCGGCTCCCGAAGGCTGGTGCAGACACGACGGCGGCGCAGTGAGAGGCGAGGAGCGAGGTCAGACTACGATGAGCACGAACACTGCATCGAAGATGAAGAGCCGCGGCCTTACGGCGCTCGCCGCCCTCTGTGCGTTCCTGGCGCTCCCCGATGTGGCTGAGGCCCAGGAGATCCACGTCACGGGCCCGCTGGCTGGGGCACCGGCCGTGCGCAAGCTGCGCCTCTACCGCAAGGGTCGCGTCGAGGTGGCCCCGCATGCCAGCTTCACCCTCCTGGACGAGTACCAGCGGCACATCATGCCGGGCCTGAAGCTGAACTATCACTTCACGGACTGGTTGGGGATCGGCGTGTGGGGAGCCTTCGGCGCCCTCAAGATGCCCACGGGCCTCTCGGACAACATCCAGGACGTGAACGCGAGCCGCGCCTGCCGGGACGGTGGTGGAGACTCCCTCGACTGCCGCCTGACGGCGGTGAACATGGGGCGGGACTTCCGGGATCAGCTCGGATCCATCAACTGGATGGCCGCGCCGCAGCTGACCCTGGTGCCCTTCCGAGGCAAGCTCGGGCTCTTCAACAACGTCTACGTCGATACGGATCTGTACGTCTTCGGCGGGCCGGCCTTCGTGAGCCTCAACGAGCGAGCGAACTGCAGCGACTGCTCCGATTCCTTCGCCATGGCGGACCGCACGGCGATCGCGGCCACGGCGGGCCTCGGACTGAGCTTCTACCTCAGCAAGTGGATGTCGCTCGGGTGGGAGTATCGCTTCCTGCCGATCTCGCGGAACACCGGCGGCATCGACACCGGTGGCTCGGGCCCGGACCGCGCGTTCCCCGACAACCGGATCAACGAGGACGACCGACAGTTCAAGGTCAACCAGATCATGTCGGTCAACGTGAGCTTCTTCTTCCCGACGCAGTACCAGATCAGCGAGTGAAGCTCGTCAGAGGTCGGCTCACGGAGCGGACCTCGACGCCTGAGCGCCCCTTCGAGTTCGCCCCTCCGGCGAACCCTCGGAGGGGCGTTCGGCATTTCTGGCTGGTGTCTCCGTGAGCCTGCCTGGGCCTCGAAGATGCACCGCGCGAGGGCGCTCCGCACCTCGCCTCACGGCGGGGACGGTGCGCGCTCCGACCGCGGAGGCGCGGAACGAAGCGCGGTGCCGGCGCGTACCAGAAGCCAGCGAGCGCCGGGGCGGCGCGGAAGAGGCGCTTCGCCGCGTTCCGAAATGCGCACCCCCGAAGAGGTCGTCGGCGGGGTCGCCGAGCAGCTGGGTGACGAGCGAAGCGGCGACCGCCCGTGAAGACCTTCGACCGCCGCTGCGTGGGCCTCCCACCGGGGACTCCGGGTGGCGGAGAGCAGGAAGCGTGTGCGGCCTCAGCCGCGGATCACGCCGCCGTCGAGACGGTAACCGGGGGGCAGCGCGCTGGTGCAGGACGCCCGCAGCTCTTCGGGGATCTCCCAGCCCCGCTCGGCGAGGCCTCCCGCGATGCGGTTCTTGATCCGGAGAGACTCCTCCTCGGCCAACCCGGCGATGAGGCTCGGGACGCTTCGAGGATCCTCGACGGCGAAGACGGTCGTGACCGCGGCGAAGCGCACCGCCTCGTTGGCGTCGGTGATGAAGGGCTCCGCCGCGATGCGGACGTCCTCCGAGGGATGCTCACCGAGCGCCTGGAGGAGCTGCACCTTGGGCTCCGGGTTGCGGACGTAGTCCGTGTCGAACTGGTCCAGGAGGGTGAGCAGCTCCTGGACGAGCTCGTCCCCGGAGAGGATCTGCCGCAGGGCCTTCAGCGGCCAGGTGACGCTCTCCGCGCGAGCGCAGTGGCTCCGGATCGGTTCGAGGGCCTCCTTGCCCGCCTTCACGAGGCCCGCCACGACGACCGCCTTCTCTTCCTGGTCCGTGATGGTCGGATCCAAGGTCCAGGTGAAGCGCTTGAGCAGCGCCGTCGCAGCGCCTGCCGTGCCCATCTGGCTCAGCCGATCGAGGGCGTCCTGGCGATCCAAGTTCTGTGAAAACTTCGAGGAGACCAGCTTCTCGAGGCGTGCGAGATCCCGGTCTCCCTTCGAGGAGGCCGCGCTCGGTTCTTTTTTCTTGAAGAGATCCAGCAGTCCCATGTGCGATCCTTCGCCCCTCCTGTCTGGATGAGGGCGCGCGGGGCTTATAGCTCGATTCGCCCCGACATGCAGGCGACGAGCGACCCTGCTCGGCGAGAACGCGGCAGGAGCATTGGAAAGCAGGCGGAGGCTACGTTCGGGCGCCCGGCGCCGTCCCCGCGGAGAACGAGGGCCCGCGCCGACGTCCCACGCCAGTCGCTGGCGCCCTCGACCGAGCGCGGCCCCCTCTCGTGCGGACACGGCGAACGCCGACGCCCGCGGGGCAACGCCCTCCGACCTACGTCCTCGGCGCTGCACCACGTGTCCTCGGCCTGCACCACGTGTCCTCGGCCTGCACCACGTGTCCTCGGCGCTGCACCACGTGTCCTCGGCGCTGCACCGCGTGTCCTCGGCGCTGCACCGCGTGTCCTCGGCGCTGCACCGCGGGGCGAGGCGCCTCAGCTCACGAGATCGGGGAGCGGGACGGCGACGAGCACGATCGCGCCGTCCTTCAGCTCCACCCCGTAGCGCACCGTGCGACCGTACTTGCCCCGCAGCTCCTCTTCGGTAGCTCGAATGCGGCTCCGGAACGCCTCGGCGGTGATGTGATCGACGGGCTCGCCGAGCTGCTGCTTCAAGGCGACGTAGGACTCGTAGAGCTCCGCGTAGTAGCGCTCCGGCGGGAGCGCGGCGAGTGCCTCCCCTCCCGGGACGTCGCGAGCCTGGGTGATGGCGGACTCGTCCACCGCGAGAGCGTCGTCGAAGCTCCGGGGAGGCGACGCCGCCGGAGCCCGCCCCTGCGCATCGGTCGTGTCCTCGGCGACGCCGAGCAGGGTATTGAGCAAGGTGTTGATCCGTGAGGCGAGCCCGCCGAGCTCGTCGTGCTCGAGCTCGAAGCGGAGGTTCTGGTTGCCGCTGATCACCAACAGCAGCCCCTTCTCCAGCTCCGCCACCGGACGGGACACGTAGTTCCCGAGCAGAACACCACCGACCACGACCAAGGCGACACCGAGAGCCCCCACGGCGAACACGGGCCAGAGCAAGGCGCCCACGCTCCCGACCCGCGAAGCCGGCACGGAGGCCACGATCGCGCCGCTGGCCTCCGGGTAACCGTCCAGGCGGATCGCCCCATAGAGTCGGTCCTCGATGGGACCCGCCGTGAACACGGGGTTGTTGCCCGAGAGGCTCTGCAAGGCCATCTGAGTGACCGCAGGGGCCTTGGCCTGGCTCGCGCCGGGACCCGACGCCGCCACCACCGTCGCCCCTTCCCCCTGCACGTGCAGGAACGCCAACGAGTGTCCGCTGGTCAGCTCGCTCGTGCGGCCGAGGCGCTCGTCGTTCAACGGGGTCCCGAGGACCAGGGCACCGAGGATCCGCCCGCGCTCGTCTCGAACCGGCGCGTAGCTCACGAGCATCTGCTCCTGTCGCTCCCGATGAATCCAGACGTCGCTGCGCGTCAACCCGGACTCGAGGGCGCTGGCGAGGCCGGGATAGGACTCCGCGACGCGGTCGCCGCGCATCAGCGCCGAACCGTTCCGACCGATCCCCACCCCGCGTTCATCCACGAAGAGGACCAGCGCGGGCGCCATCCGAGCGAAGTCGGGCTCCGCCGCCGCGCGATCGCGCAGCGCGTTGGCAGCGCTCGTCGCCCAGTCGCTGCGCGCGGCGGCCGTGCCCCCTTGATAGACCTCACGAACGGGTCGAGTGACCACCTGCTGAGCGAGCCAGCGCTCCATGCGCAAGCCGTCCAAGGCGAGCTGCGAACTCGCTCCCCGAAGAGCTCGCGCGAGCTCTCGCTTCTGCTCGGCGGGGTTGGCGACCACGCTGGAGAGGGAGGCTGCCAGTAGGAAATAGGTCAGCACCGCCACGACCATGACGACGCCACCGTTCACGAAGATGATTTTCCACCGCATGGGGCTTTCCTCTCCGGCCGGGCCCGCGCCCGCAGGATGCGACCAGAGAGCGTAACACCCGTGAACCATGGCGGACAACGCTCGAGGAGGGCACGCTCTTGGCATGAAACTGTTCGTCCTCGATGACCCGCTCTTCGACGCTCACAGGCTCGACACCGAGGAGCAGACGGACCCTCCCGGAGACGACCGGTCGTTCGAGGACCCCCACGTCGCGCACCCCGAGCGCCCCGAGCGTCTCCGGGCGTGTCGACGCGGGCTCGAACGCGCCGCGACCCGCCTGTGGGAGCGCGTCGGCGCCCGCGTTGCCACCCCCGACGAGCTGTGCACCGTCCATACGTCCGAGTACGTCGAGACCCTGCTCGAGCGACGCGGCGTGCGCGGCTTCTTCGACGCGGACACGTACTACAACGAGCGCTCCGTGGACGTCGCGCAGATGGCCGCGGGTGGCACCTTGGCTCTGACGGAGACCGTGTGGCGCCAGGGTGGTCGTGGTCTCGCGCTCGTCCGGCCACCAGGTCATCACGCCCGTGCGGACGGAGCGATGGGGTTCTGTTTGATCAACCAGGTCGCCCTCGCCGCGCGACACGCCCTCGGACTCGGCGCTCGACGCGTGGCGATCGTCGACTGGGACGTGCACCACGGGAACGGCACCGAGGAGATCTTCTATGAGGATCCTCACGTCCTCTACATCTCCGTACACCAACACCCGCTCTATCCCGGGAGCGGCGCCGCGACGGACTGCGGTGCCGGTGATGGTCGCGGCTTCAACGTGAACGTGCCCCTCTCCGGTGCGGCGAGTGACGCCGCCTACGAGGCGGCCTTCCAGCGGGTGATCGAGCCGGTGCTCGCGGCCTACGGCCCGGACCTTTTGCTCATCAGCGCAGGCTTCGATGCCCATGCCCGCGATCCCCTGGCGGGCATGGCGCTGGGGGACGAGGCCTACGGGGCGATGACCCGGCGCCTCCTCGCTGCGAGCGGATCGGTCCCGACCGTCGCCGTGCTCGAGGGGGGCTACGATCTCACCGCCCTCGAGGGGGCCCTGGCGATGACCGTGCGGGGGCTCGAGAGCGACCCCGTAGCGCCGGGCGGTGACCCTTGGGAGGCGCCGGGAACCCCGGGAGACCGCCATTTGGACGAGATCGAGCGGGTTCGGGGGGTCCAGAAGGCATTCTGGGGCTCTCTCTAGTTGCGCATCCCGGTCATCGTGCGCTAAATGCCGCGGGCCGGTCAGGCACCCCCAGGGAACGCCCCCCAGGGAGGCCCGATCCGGCGGCGCCCCGTTCTCATCCCGTAGGACGGTCGCGTGGTGGGTGTAGCTCAGTGGTAGAGCACTGGATTGTGGCTCCAGGTGTCGCGGGTTCAATTCCCGTCATCCACCCCACGCATCTTCCGGTCGGAGCGGACGACTGCTAGCTTGCCGCGTCGGAGAAGACCTCATGACGCAAGCAGCCCGTTTCCTTTCCGCAGCAGCAGCCGTGTGTCTCTTCGCCCTCTCCTGCAGTGAAGGACCAGGGGCGATCCCACAGGGCGGAGCACAGTTCACGACCGCCAGCTCAGCGAGCGCACCCGATGGGACGAAGTGCCCGACACCGGGTTATACGGTGTCGATCGGCGATCCCGCGCCCGACATGTTCAGCGACGATCCGGGCGCGACGCTCCCCGATGGGGTCGACGGCACGGAGGTCAGCTGCAGGGTGAAAGGACGGGACACGATCACCTTCTCGGGAGTCCTCCGCGGTAAGAACACGACGGATGGACGCAGCGCCGAGGTGCGTTTCCACAACGGCACCCTCGACGCCAACGGTGAGGGGACCGTCTCCGTTTCGCTCAGCACGCCCATCTCCTCCTCCGCCTTGGGTACCGTGCAGCTGGCCAGCCAGGCACCGTGCACCATCACCGGGGTCGAGGCGCGCGGGGAGAAGCAGTACGGCGACGGGCTCATGTGGGCTCGTTTCACCTGCAGCGGGATGGTCACCTCCGGACAGCCTTCGAACTACTGCCGTACCGAAGGCGTCGTGGTGCTCGAGAACTGCGATCGCTGAGTCCACGCGAGCATCGGTCGCGCCGCGCGACGCGGACGACGAGAAAGGCCCGGCCCCACGCCGGGCTTTTCTTTTTCGGCACGCGCGGTGGCGCGACGGGGCCGCTCAGCGCGCAATGACGACACGGTGACGATCCCTGACGCCTCGCCGGGGTCAGAGGATCGCGCGATGATGACGACACCCATGCGACACGCCGGCGATGCGTCATGCGCGCTGTGACGCCGACGCGCCGCCCCCGCTCAGGCGCGGCATCGCGCGATGACGGCGACGCTCGCGCCACGCCGACGATGCCTCCTGGCGCGGCGAACGCGCCGCTCACTGATCGGGGATGGTCGCGCGCAGCTCGTCGACGGTCACGTCATCGACTCGCACCACGACCGCCGTGATGTTGTCCTCGCCGCCGTTCTCGTTGGCGACGTTGATCAAGCGCCGACAGATCGTGTGCAGGTCCGACGTCTCCGTGGCGATCCGGAGGATGTCTTCGTCGTCCATCATGCCGCTCAGACCGTCGGAACAGAGCACGTACAGATCTCCGGGCTGCACCTCGTCCGACTGCAGATCCACGGTGACCTGCTCCTGCATCCCGAGGGCCCGCGTGATCACGTTCTTGGGCAGCTCGCTCTTCTGCTCTTCCGTGAGCTCCGGCATCGCCTGGAGGTAATCGTTCACCAAGGAATGATCCCGCGTCATCTGCTGGATCACCCCGTCACGGATGCGGTACGCGCGGCTGTCGCCCACGTGCCCGATGAACATCTTGCGCTTGGAGCGGCTGAACAGGGCGCCGACCACCGTCGTGCCCATGCCGTGGTGCTCCCGCGACCGCGCGCTCTGTTGGACGATCTGCTGATTCGCCAGTCGGATCCCGGCGAGCAACCGGTTCTCCTCCTCCGAGAGGCGAACGTCGAAATGAAACGGCCAGGTCACGTCCTCGGAGGCCGTCGCCTTGAAGAAGTCGACGATCGTCTGGGTGGCCAGTCGGCTGGCGACGTCTCCCGCCCTGTGCCCACCCATCCCATCGGCAACGATGTACAGCTCCTGTTCGCCAAGGATGGCGAAGCTGTCTTCGTTGTGTTCCCGCTGCAGGCCGACGTCACTGATGCCGGCCGCTACCGCGCGCATCACCAAGGGCTCCTCCACTCACTCGGGCCGTCCGCTGCGGTCATGTTCTTTTTCGGAGGATTTCACGGCGGATCGGGGGTGTCAACGGCAGGCTAGCCGAATCCATCGGCCCAATGACCACCGCAGGGGCTCGACCCGGCGACGCCGCCCCTCCAGGACGGTGCCGCCCTGGACCACATCCGCGCTGCCCGGCCCGCCCCGCCGAGGTGCACCACCCCCACCCCTGTCATGCTGACTCGTCCGCGACGTGCTCCAGCGCACCCCGCGCAGATGGTCGCACGGCATCGACGGCGCCCTGCATCGCCAGCCCATGCGTCTCGACAGCGCATGCATCTCGACAGCCCGTGCATCGATCACATCGCGCCGTGCACCGCCGCTCGCACCTGTCTCCCTGAGCGGTCGCTGCTTTGCGGCATCGCTCCCTCCCTCACCTCACCCGTCGATCACGAGCGCCTCGTCGACGGACCGGGGACGCGCAGGACGGCCCCGGCCGCCCGAGATCGGCGGGCGTCCTGGGCCGTCGAGTCACCGGCGATGGGTCCCTCACCTCAGACGGTGAGGATTTCCTTTTCCTTCCCCTGGACGAGGACGTCGACGTTCTGCACGCCCTGGCCGACGATCTCTTCGACCTTCTTCTTGGCGCGCTCGATCTCGTCTTCGCTGGCGTCCCCGTTGGTCTTCATCTCGTTGAGCATGTCGAGGGCGCCGTGCCGCGCGTGACGGATCGCCACCTTGCACTCCTCGCCGCTCTTCTTGGCGAGCTTGACCAGATCACGACGCCGCTCCTCGCTCAGCGGTGGCACGGGGACTCGGATCGTGTCGCCGTCGACCTGAGGGTTGAGACCGAGATCGGACTCACGGATGGCCTTCTCCACGGCCTGCACCTGGCTCTTCTCCCAGGGCTTCACCGTCAGCAGGCGCGGCTCGGGCACGCTGATCGTCGCCATCTGCGCGATGGGCGTGACCTGCCCGTAGTAGTCCACCCGCACCAGCTCGAGCAGGCCTGCGTTCGCGCGCCCGGTGCGCAATTTCGACAGGTCCCGGCGCAGGGCCTCGTGACACTTGCCGATGGACGTTTGCAGCTCTTCCAGGACCTCTTGGATCATCTCCGCACCTCGTGACGGCCCCGCCATGACTCGAGGAATCATCCCCTTGGGCCGCGCTTCCTATATCACTCCGGGTCGGTCGTCGCGAGCCCGCTTCCTCGCGAAAAGAGCCCTCCGACCACCAAAACCGACAAGGGCGTCTTCGTCGCGCCGCAGCTTTCTGCGCCCGTCCTCGGTGGCACGACCCGCTTTCGTCATTAAACTGCCGGGAAGCACCCTCATCTTCGGCAACCTCCAGCATGGTGCCCGAGGTCCATGGGCACCTGGCTCAGACAACCGGCGGTGGGAGGCACCCGCCCGGCACGGACCACCGTGACGAGGTAGCCCGGGCCCCGTCGGACCTCTTCGACGCATGCATCTTCGAGTCATCTCCTGGAACATTCACAAGGGCATCGGAGGCGCGGATAGGAAGTATCGCCTGGATCGCACGATCGAGTTGATCCAGGCGGTTCAGCCGGACGTCGCGCTTCTCCAGGAGGTGGCCGAGGGATGGCCCCAGGCTCGCTTCGAGGTGCAGGTGGACGAGCTCCGCGAGGCGCTCGATCTCCCCTACGTGGTGTTCGGACCGGAGCACCGGTTCAAGCAGGGCGGTTACGGTAACGCGATCCTCTGCCGTTGGCCCCTGCACGACACCCACCACGTGGACTTGACGGTCGGCTGGCGAAAGAAGCGGGGCGCGCTGCAGGCGCGCACCATCGTGCGGCGCGGCGGACATCAGCGGACGGTCGTCATCAACAACCTCCATCTCGGCCTGGCCGGGAGCGAGCGCGCCGAGCAGCTCCGTCGCTTCCTCGCCTGTGAACCCTTCGCCGGGATCGATCCTCAGACGCCCCTGGTCGTCGGCGGCGACTTGAACGACCTCTGGGGCTCCCTCGGTCCGAAGTTCCTGGCGCCTGCGGGGTTTCAGCGCGCGGGCCTCCTGCAGAACACCTTCCCGGCCTACATGCCGATCCGCCCACTGGACGGCATCTTCGTGCGCGGCGCCGTGCAAGTGCACGAGGCGGGCGCGTGGACCGGCCCCCTCGCCCGCTCCGCCTCCGATCATCTGCCGCTGGTGGCCAACCTCGAGCTGATGTCGCGGGGGGACCGTCAGTCGCGCCCCTCCTGGACGGGCGAAATCGAGATCGATCCCTCCGAGCTCCCCGTGTCCGCCTCCGACTCGAGCACGAGCGCGCCGTCCACCAGCCGATAACGCTCGCCGCTGACCGGGCATCGCCCGCGTCCGTCCTCGTCGAGGGTGAGCCGCTCCCCGCGGCGGGTCACCCACCCCTGCGGGCGCGCCGGAACCCCCATCACGAGCGCGAAGTCCGGCACGTCCCGGGTCACCACGGCGCCCGCCGCGACGAAGCACCAGCGCCCGAGCGTCACTCCGGGGAGGATCGTGGCGTTGGCCCCGATGGTCGCCCCGCGCTTCACCCGCGTGACCCCGAACTCGTGTTTCCGGCTCACGAAGGCCCGCGGCGTCTTCACGTTCGTGAAGGTGGCGCTCGGGCCCACGAACACGTCCTCCTCGAGCGCGACTCCGTCGAAGAGGCTCACATGGTTCTGGATCCGGCAGCCGTCTCCGAGGACGACGTGGGGGCCGACGAACACGGCGTGACCCAGCACGCAGCGCGCGCCGATGCGCGCCCCGGCCATCACGTGACAGTGATGCCAGACGCGCGTGTCTTCTCCGACCTCGGCCGTCTCGGCGACGGTGGCCGTGGGGTGGATCTCAGGCGAACCCATCGTAGGCCAGTGGCGTCGCCGGAGCCGTGACGCGTTCGCCGTCGCGGAGCGTGGAGGGGACGCGGTCGACCGTCGCCTCTCCCAGCACCAGCATCTCCAGCACGGGCAAGCTGGCTCGCACGCTCGTGGGCATGGCCGCGCCGTTTCGGACGGCCCGTGAGAAGGCGAGCAGCTCTGCTTGGAGAGCGTCTCCGGGCTGGACGGGCAGCGGGCTCTGCTCGGCTTGCCCGAGGAGGCGCTCGACCTCCGCCCGCATCGCCGCGAAGGGCTCGTGGAGACGCTCCAGGAGGCGCACGTGAGCCGCGTCCACCGCATCCGCAGGGAGGCGATACAGCTCCGCGCTGCACTCCGGGCCCCCCTCGTTCACCCGGATGACGCCCCGCGCCGTGAGGAGCAGGGTCTCCCGCGTCCGCTCCGGGTGCGCACCGAGAAGGATGCGGCCGAAGGTTCCCTCCGAGAAGCCGAGCCGCGCGTCGACCAGCTGCCCCTCCGTGACGCGCACCGTTCGGGCCGCTCCGCCGAACCACGCGGCGGCCAAGCTGAGATCGTGCGGGGCGAGCACCCACCAAGGGCTCATCTCCCGACGACGATGACTTCCGAGGCGCTGGGCCAGGAACCCCCAGGGCGCCCCGAGGTCTCCCGCCGCCAGCAGCCGCTCCATCGCGCCGAACACCGGCTGGTAGCGCAGCACGTGGCCCACACCGGCGACGAGCCCCCTCCCCTCCGCGGCACGGGCGATGCGCTGCCCGAGCTCCAAGCTGGTGGCGAAGGGCTTCTCCACGAGGACGTGTTTGCCCTCCTCGAGCGCGCGCAGGGCGACCTCTCCGTTCTCGCTCGGGCTCACCGCGACGACCACCGCCTCGACCAGGGGATCCGCGAGCACCTCCTCCAAGCTCGTGGTGAGCGCGGGCCCTGGGACGTCGGACGACGTCCCGGTCGCGGGGGAGAGACTCGACGGAGCGGCGGAGATCGGCGCTGCGAGGGGGACCAGCGCGGCCGGATCCCGATCGCAGACCGAGCGCAGGCGCAACGCCGGCTGCCGCGCGATGGCGGCCCCGAGCCGCTGGCCCCACTTTCCGGCCCCGATCAGGGCCACCTGGACGGGGGACGGGCTCGTTGGCAGTCGGTCGCTCACGAAACCCATGTAGCGGAGACTGGGCGGGCGACCAAGTCAGGAGCTAGCCTCGAGGTGCGGCTCACTCACCATGCGCATCCTCGTCACCGGCGGCGCCGGCTTCATCGGATCCAATCTGCTGCACCGACTCGTGCCGCGGCATCCCGAGCATCATTTTCTGAACCTGGACGCCCTGACCTACGCCGCCAACCCCCTCAGCCTGGAGGCGCTCGCGACACGCCCCAACTACGAGCTCGTCGAGGGGAACATCGCCGACCCGGAGCTCGTGCACGATCTGGTGGATCGGTACGCTCCGGACTGGATCCTCCACCTGGCGGCGGAGAGCCACGTGGACCGCAGCATCGTCGGGCCCGCGCCCTTCATCACCACGAACGTCCTCGGCACCTTCCACCTGCTCGAGGCTTGCCGCAGGTTGCAGGAGCGCCAGCGCGTGCTCTTCCACCACGTGAGCACGGACGAGGTCTACGGCTCGCTCGGTGAGGAAGGCGCGTTCACCGAGGAGAGCCGCTACGATCCCTCGAGCCCCTACTCCGCCTCGAAGGCCGCCAGCGATCACCTGGTGCGCGCCTACCACCGCACCTACGGGCTCGCGGTCAAGCTCACGAACTCCTCCAACAACTACGGGCCCTACCAAGCGCCCGAGAAGCTGATCCCGCGGATGATCCACAACGCGCTGCGCGGCGTCCCCCTGCCCGTCTACGGCGACGGTCTCAACGTGCGCGACTGGCTCTTCGTGGAGGACCACTGCGAAGCCCTCTGGGAGATCGCGCTGCGCGGCGAGATCGGCGCGACGTACAACGTCGGCGGCGGCTGCGAGGTCCGCAACGTCGATCTGGTTCGCAGCCTCTGTCGGGTGCTCGCGGAGGAGCTGGGGCGGCCCCCGGAGGAGCTCCTGAACCTCGTCACCTTCGTCGCCGATCGACCGGGGCACGATCACCGCTACGCCCTCGACGCGAGCAAGCTGCGCCGCGAGCTCGGCTGGGCGCCGCGGACGACCTTCGCGGCGGGGTTGCGCCGGACGGTCCGCTGGTACCTCGAGCATCAGGAGTGGGTGCGAGTCTCCGCCGAGCGCCTCACCCGCTGAGGCCCCACTGAGACCCCGCTGAGGCCCCCGCTGAGGCAGGAGCCGAGGTCAGAGCTCACGCAGGGGGACGACGTCCCCGGGGGCGGACCCTACGGGCTCGGGCACGGACACCCCGCGGATCTCGAGCCAGGCGTGCGCGGTGAAGGGTCCCTCGCCCCGCACCACGCCGATGCACAGGGTAGGCTCCAGATCGCGCAGCAGGTGACCGAGCACGAGGGCGCGGCGCAGGCAGCCGTCCCGGGGCCGCGCCACCCGCAGCACCCGATCGACCCGGGCGCACGTCGCCTCCACCCGCGTCAGCACCTCGGGGTCCAAGCTGGCCGGGTCGTCCCCGGGAGCGCCCACGCCTCCCCGAGGTGGAGCCGCTCTCCAGCGCACCCCGAAGGTCCTGCACACGCGCCGCAAGGGCAAGACCCGGAGCGCCCCTTCGGCGCCGACCCACAGCCCCAGGATGGCCGCGGCGTCCCAGCGCGCGCTCCAGGGGACCTCTCGCCAGCGACGCGCGGCGCGCGCCCAGCGCTCAGCGGACGCGCGTCTCGTGGACCAGGCCCGCGCGCTCCAGATCGGCAACGAGCTCCTCCAGATCCGCCCGAAGTCTCTCGGGGTCGACGGCGTACTGACGGACCAGGGCCTCGTGCACGCGGTCCAGATCCCCGTGCTCCCCGAGGAGCTCCCAGATGCGCGTGCCCGTCGGGTTCAGGCCGAAGTACTCGCCCGAATCCATGTTCAACAGCACGAGCTCACCGTCCACGAGCTCGCCCATGGCGGTTTCCGAGCGGGAGAAGTGGCGCCCCATGCTGCGCTCAGCCTAGCAGGGCCTCGGAAGTTGGATAAGGCTCGTCCGGGAGCGGGGCCGTGCTAATGCCCCCGCGATGGTGCAGCCACAGGTGGCCCTGCACGCCGTGCATCGCTCCTACGCCCAGGGGCCCCTCTGGAGGCGCGAGCGTCGCCCGGTGCTCCGGGGGGTCGATCTCTCCCTCGACCCAGGTGAGGCACTCGTCCTGCGGGGGGACAACGGCGCGGGCAAGACGACGGTCCTGCGCCTGATCGCTGGTCTGGTCGTCCCGGACTCCGGGAGCGTGGAGGTGCTCGGGCGGGCCCCCCACCGCGACGGCGCGACGCGAGCGCGGGTGGGTTGGGTCGGCGGAGACGGGCAGGGGCTGTTCCCGCGACTCACCGGGCGTCACAACCTGGAGTTCTTCGCCGCGCTGCACGCTCTCCCCGGCGCCGAGACGGCCCGGCGCATCGCGGCGCTGGACGAGGAGCTCGAGCTCGGTGAGGCGCTCGACCGACGCGCTGGCGAGTGCTCCACGGGGATGAAGGCGCGGCTGACGCTCGCTCGCGCGCTCCTCCACGAGCCGACGGTCTTGCTGCTGGACGAGGTCACCAGGAGCCTCGACGACCACCACACCAGGGCGGTCCACCGGGCGCTGCGACGACGGATCGAGGCGGGAGCGACCGTGATCGCCAGCAGCCACCGTGCGGACGACGCCGCGGGGCTCCGCGCGCCCGAGGGAACCCTCCGAGACGGAGAGCTGATCTCCCACGCCGTCCCCACGGCGGAGCGGGCTACCGGAGCGCCGACAACCGAAACACGGGACTCCGAAACACGGGGCTCCGAGACACGGGGCTCCGAAACACGGGGCTCCGAAACACGGGCGACCGAGGAGCACGGATGAGGACGTGGCTCGCCTTCCACCGCCGCGATACCCGCGAGCGGCGCTCCCGTCTCCTGGCTGGACTGGCGGAGGGCAGCGGCATCCTGCTCACGGTGGTCACCTTCTACTTCTTGGGTGAGCTCGTCGATCGAGGGACGTCCGGCGAGGTCGCCCGCCTGAACGGCTCGTACTTCGCGTTCGCGGTCAACGGCATCGCGATGGCGGGCTTCCTCGCGCAGACCGTGCGCGGCCACTCCCGTGCCCTGCGAGCGGCGCAGCTCGAGGGCACCCTCGAGCCGATGTTGATGACTCCCGTCCCCCCGTGGCGGATCGCCGTCGGGGGGGCGCTGCACGAGATGACGCGGGGCCTGCTGCGCCTCTTCGTGTACCTCGGGTTCGCGACGGCGCTCGGGGCCGTGGCCCTCGACGGGCAGCTCGCGTGGCTGCCGGTGGTGCTGGCGGTGGCGGCGCTCAGCTTCCTCCCCTTCGGGTTGCTCGCCGCGAGCTACACGCTCCTCCTCGCGCGCGGAGAGCCCGTCACCTACCTGACGAACGCCGGCACGTTGCTCCTCGCGGGGGTGTACTTCCCGTCCTCGGTGCTGCCCGCCTGGCTCCAGCCGGTCAGCTTGCTCTACCCGGTGACTCACGCCGTGCAGGCCTTGCGGAGCGTCACGTCGGGGACGGAGAGCCCGCTCGCGTCGCTCCTCTGGCTGCTGGGGTTCACCGCGGTCGCGCTACCGCTCACCGCGTGGGCGTTCCAGCGCTGCGTCCTCGTCGCGCGCCGCAGGGGCACCCTGGGAATGACCTGAGTCGAGGGCGCTCGAGTCCTCCTCCCGCTCCAGGAGGGCCTCTCTCTCCAAGAGAGCCAGTGTGGCCTCCGCGTGGGCGAAGCCGCGGGGCCGCCACAGGCGCGACACGGGCACCGAACGCGCGACGAGCGCCGCTTGCTGGAACAAGAACGGGGCCACCGCGCCCTGCAGGAACGGGGCGAGGTACATGTTGGCGAGCACGGCGTGGAGCGCCGCCCCGCCCGTGAGGCGCTCCACCCGGAGCTCGGCGCCGTCCTCGATGACGTAGAGCGCCCGGAGCCAGGGGCGGGCCTCCGCTCCGGCGGGGTGGATCTCCCAAAGCCGTTTGTTCGCGCCGGGATGGACCTCCTCGTGGTCGTCAGGGTGCTGCCCGAGGGCTCGGAGCGCGACGTCGTCGAGCTTGAACCAGGCGGGGCCGGGGTGCGCTCGGAGTCCGCTCCCCTCCTGGACGGCGAGGGTCAGCCCGTCGGAGATCGGTCGATGACCGCGTAGGTGGAGCTGAGCCGCCAACGTCGACTTGCCGCGACCGGAGGGTCCCAAGAGCCCGATCGCGGCGCTCCCCAGCGCGACGCAGCTCCCGTGGAGCACCGGGTGGCCACGTCGGGTCCACAGGGCGGCGAGCCCTGGGCCGAGGACGATCTGACGACCGAGGGCAGGATCCGCGTTCCCGGGCCAATGGACCTGGATCTCGTCTCCGCGGAGCGCGGTGATCCCCCAGCCCTGCCCGAGGGGGAGGTGGATCGCGTCGGCGCGGACGGCGGGCGCGGCGACGTAAGGCCTGCGCTCCAGCGTGAGGGTGCAGTCGTAGGGGGTGAGCAGGGTGTGGGGGGAGGTCAGGAGCCGAATCCTAACCCATCCGGATTGGTGCCGGGGTTGGCTCCGCCCGTGGCGGCGTGCCAGGTCCCCAGCGTCAGCAAGCGCGGCTTGACGTACTCCTCCAGCGGTCTTTCGGGCTCGTCGTGTTCGGGTCGTTCGTCACCGTCGTTGGACAAGTTCGTGCTCCTTTTGCTGCGTCATCCCATATGGGCCGTGCGCCCGGCCGCCTTCGGCTCGGGTCATCGCGGTGGGCGCGGAGGTTCCTTGGGAGAATGCTTCCACAGCCACGCGTTCACCGCCAGACAGCGCCAGAGGTGCGCCCCCTCCGGATAGCTCCAGCTCCCCTTCCGGACGAGCGCCTCCAGGCGGTGGCTGGACAGCAACGGGCGAAGGGGCTCCGCCAGGGGGAGCCGGGCGAGCTCCGGGATGAGCCGCGCGAACATGCCCCGATAAAAGTCCGTGAAAAGGATCTTTCTTTGCCAAGTGCGCAGGCCCTCGGGGACCGTCCCCGTCACCGCGACTCGGAGGGGATGACGTCCCAAGCCATTTTTCCGAAGCAGCGCCAAAGGCAAACTGAGGCTAACCGCCATGAGGTCCCGATCCCCGAAAGGGTGAGCCGCCTCGATGCCCATGACAGCGGCGGCTCGCCCCAGAAGCTCCGTCTCCTCCGGCGCGGAGGCAGCGAGCCAGCGGGCACGATAGTCGGCTACATCGCGGTGGCCCCGGGCCACGTGGATCAAGAACTCCTCCTCGGCGACGTCGATGCCGAGCTCACGACGCGCTGAAGGGCTCAAGCAGGAGACCTCCCCAAACCACCGACTCCGGAGGCGTCCTCCACGATGGCGCAGCAGGGGTTCCGACGTCGGCAGGGAGCGTATGGATCCCAGGGCGGTGCGGAGCATGCGCCAGTGCGACGTGCGCGGGAGCTCCGCCCACCAGGTGGCCCAAGCGTGCGCGCGGAGCAGGGACGGAAGCCAGGCGGAGGCGGGAACGCTGCCACTCACCAGATCCCCGTACAGGCCCGTCAAGAGGCGCGTCGCCCCGGCAGCCCGCGCCCCCTCGAGGACGCTCCAAGCGATCGGGAAGTGGTCGAGGTAACGGGGTTCACCCACAGCCTCACCCACCCGCCGCAAGGTCTCGAGATCCGCCGCTGGACGGCGCTCGAGCACGGGCACGCCCACGTGCCCCTCGAGCTGTGTCACCAGCTCCGACTCGTCGCAGGACGCCTCGAGGGGCGCCACGTAGATGGGGCGCAGGCGGGGCCCCGCACCTCCGCGAGCCGCGAGCCCGAGGATGGACGCGGAGTCGAGACCGCCGCTCTGAGCGATCGCCACGATACCCTCCCCGCCGATGCGGCGGGTGACCGCCCGCTCCAGGGCGCTCCGGTAAGCCTCCAGGTACTCCTCCGGGGAGCGCAGCTGGAGCCGCGGAAACGAGCTGAGATCCCAGTAGCGCTGGACGGTTCGCCGC
>Ga0207873_1000192_pt1 | contig 66327 bp, 52 predicted proteins | sample BGWIniCompost_FD_187373 | JGI IMG/M metagenome (GOLD analysis project Ga0207873, IMG submission 187373) | Cellulose adapted compost microbial communities from Newby Island Compost Facility, Milpitas, CA, USA - BGW Initial Compost (SPAdes)... ...
CCGCGGCGCTTGGTGACCGCGTCGAGCTCGAGCAGGGTTTCCAGCAGCTCCTGCATGCGGCCCAGCGGCCAGGCGTTGGGGCCGTCGGACAGCGCCTTCGACGGATCCGGGTGGGTTTCGGCGAACAGGCCCGACACGCCCACCGCGACCGCCGCGCGCGCCAGCACCGGCACGAACTCGCGCTGGCCGCCCGAGCTCGTCCCCTGCCCGCCCGGCAGCTGCACCGAATGGGTGGCGTCGAACACCACCGGGCAGCCGGTCTCGCGCATCACCGCCAGCGAGCGCATGTCGCTCACGAGGTTGTTGTAGCCGAAGCTGGCGCCGCGCTCGCAGACCATGATCTGCTGGTTGCCGGTCGACTTCGCCTTCTCCACCACCGGCTTCATGTCCCAGGGCGAGAGGAACTGGCCCTTCTTGATGTTGACCGGCCTGCCGGCGCTGCAGGCCTTGCGGATGAAGTCGGTCTGGCGCACGAGGAACGCCGGCGTCTGCAGCACGTCGACCACCGCGGCCACCTCGTCCATCGGGGTGTACTCGTGCACGTCGGTGAGCACGGGCACGCCGATCTGGCGCTTGACCTCGGCCAGCACCCGCAGGCCCTCCTCCATCCCCGGGCCGCGGAAGCTGCTGCCCGAGGTGCGGTTGGCCTTGTCGAAGCTGGACTTGAAGATGAAGTTCATCCCCAGCCGGCCGGTGATCTCCTTCAGCCGCCCGGCCACGTCGAGCTGCAGCTGTTCGGACTCGACCACGCAGGGGCCGGCGATGAGGAAGAGGGGCTGGTCGAGGCCGACCTTGAATCCGCACAGTTCCATGAGGACACCTTGGTTGTGGCGGTCCGCGGCGGGCCGCGGACCGGAAGGGGCGCGCGGGCGCGCCCGTCACCCCGCCACGGGCGGGATCGCGCCAGGGCTCAGGCCTTGGCTTCCTTGAGCAGCTTGCCGCCAGCCTTCTGCTCGCGCGCGGCACGCACGAAGCCGATGAACAGCGGATGCCCGGTGCGCGGCGTCGAGAGGAACTCGGGGTGCGCCTGGCAGGCGATGAACCACGGGTGGCCCGGCAGTTCGATCATCTCGACCAGCAGGTCGTCCATCGACTTGGCCGAGATCACAAGGCCGGCGTCCTCGAGCTGGGTCCGGTAGCGGTTGTTGAACTCGTAGCGGTGGCGGTGGCGTTCGCCGACCACGTCCCTGCCGTAGAGCTCGCGCGCCTTCGTGCCCGGCTTGATGCGCTGCTCCTGCAGGCCCAGGCGCATCGTGCCGCCGAGGTCGGACTTCTCGTCGCGACGCTCGATCTCGCCGGTGCTGGTGCGCCACTCGGTGATCAGGCCGATCACCGGGTGCGGGGTCTGGCGGTCGTTCTCGGTGCTGTTGGCGCCCTCCAGCCCGGCCACGTGGCGGGCGAAGTCCACCACCGCCGCCTGCATGCCGTAGCAGATGCCGAAGTACGGGATGCCGTTCTCGCGCGCGAACTTCGACGCCAGCACCTTGCCCTCGAAGCCGCGGTCGCCGAAGCCGCCGGGCACGAGGATGCCGTGCACGCCGCGCAGGGTCCGCTCGGCGCCGTCGCGCTCGATGTCCTGGGACTCGATCCAGCGCAGGTTGACCCGGGTGCGCTGGCGGATGCCGCCGTGGCGCAGCGCCTCGCCCACCGACTTGTACGCGTCCTTGTGGTCGACGTACTTGCCGACCACGGCGATCTCGACTTCGTCGATCGGGTGCTCGCTGGCATCGACCACCGCCAGCCATTCGGACAGGTCGGCCGGCGCCGCCCTGTCCTCCAGCCGCAGGCGCTCGACCACCAGGCCGTCGAGGCCCTGGGCGTGCAGCCACATCGGCAGCTTGTGGATGTTGTCGAGGTCGACGGCCGAGATCACCGCCTTCTCGGTCACGTTGGTGAACAGCGCGATCTTGCGCCGCTCGCCGTCGGGCAGCGGCTGCTCGCTGCGGCAGACCAGGATGTCGGGCTGGATGCCGATCGAGCGCAGCTCCTTGACCGAGTGCTGGGTGGGCTTGGTCTTGAGCTCGCCCGCGGCGGCGATGAACGGCACCAGGGTCAGGTGCATGAACATCGCCTTGTCCGGGCCGCGCTCGGCGCGGATCTGGCGGATCGCCTCCAGGAACGGCAGCGACTCGATGTCGCCCACGGTGCCGCCGATCTCCACCAGGGCCACGTCGAAGCCCTGGGTGGCGGCGTCGATGCAGCGCTTGATCTCGTCGGTGATGTGCGGGATCACCTGCACGGTGGCGCCGAGGTAGTCGCCGCGGCGCTCCTTGCGGATCACCGACTCGTAGATCTTGCCGGTGGTGATCGAGTTCTTGCCCGACAGGCGGACGTTGATGAAGCGCTCGTAGTGGCCCAGGTCCAGGTCGGTCTCGGCGCCGTCGTCGGTGACGTAGACCTCGCCGTGCTGGAACGGGCTCATCGTGCCCGGGTCGACGTTGATGTAGGGATCCAGCTTCATCAGCGTCACCCGCAGGCCGCGGGCTTCGAGGATCGCGGCCAGCGACGCCGCCGCGATGCCCTTGCCGAGCGAGGACACCACGCCGCCGGTGACGAAGACGAGGGGAGTGACGTAGCCGGGGGAAGTCATGGGGAGTGGGCACCCGCTGGAAAGCCCCATTCTACAGGTCCCGGCGCCCGGCACCCAGCCCGTCGTGCGCGGACGGCGCGGCAACGGCGCGGCAACGGCGATGCCGCGGCGGTCCGCCGCGCCTGCGGCCGCGCGCCGGGGCCACAGGCCGCGCCGTCGCGCCGCGCGCGGCGCCTCAACCGGCCTGGTAATGCGCCGCGAACGTGCGGCAGACCACCTCCATGGCCTGCCGCCAGCGCGCCAGCAGGGCTTCGTCGGCCTCCGGGTCGGATTCGGCGACCACCTGCACCAGGCTCTCGATCCAGGCCGGATACAGCGCCGGATCGACCGGGGCCCGGCCCTTCCGGGAGTGGACCCGGGCCATTTCCGCGGTGGCCCGCTGCGACAGCGGGCTGCCGGCGGCATGGAAGATCGCCACGCTGATCCCGCGCCGCAGTGCCATGCGCTGGCGGCCCATGTCGGTGCCGGCGAACAGCGGCCGGATCCGCGGATCGCTGTCCATGAACACCTCGTAGAAGCGTTCGATGAAGCGGCCGGTGCGCAGGCAGCGGCCGTAGCTCTGCTGCAGGTCCTCGTACTGGTCTGCCATCGTGGATCGAGCCCCCTGTGGAGCCCGCAGGATGGCCGGACCGCGCCCCGGCCCGCATTGATCCGCCGCAATGACGCCGCTCCCGTCCCGGCTCCTGCGACGGACGGGCGCGATCCTTGACCGCCCCGTTCCCGGCCCGCATCCTGCGCGCCTTGCAGTCGACCGCCCCCCGATGATGAGTTCCCGCTACAACGCCGCCGACATCGAAGTCCTGTCCGGCCTGGACCCGGTCAAGCGCCGGCCCGGCATGTACACCGACACCTCCCGGCCCAACCACCTGGCCCAGGAGGTGATCGACAACTCGGTCGACGAGGCGCTGGCGGGCCATGCGCGGGAGATTTCGGTCACGCTCTACAGGGACGGCAGCTGCGAGGTGGCGGACGACGGCCGCGGCATGCCGGTGGACATCCACCCCGAGGAGAAGATCCCCGGCGTGGAGCTGATCCTCACCCGCCTGCACGCGGGCGGCAAGTTCAGCAACCGCAACTACACCTTCTCCGGCGGCCTGCACGGCGTGGGCGTGAGCGTGGTCAACGCGCTGTCGTCGCTGGTGGAGGTGCACATCCGCCGCGACGGCGCCGAACACCGCATCACCTTCCGCGACGGCGAGCGCGCCACGCCGCTGGAGGTGGTGGGCACGGTCGGGAAGAGGAACACCGGCACCCGCGTGCGCTTCTGGCCGGACCCGAAGTACTTCGACAGCCCGAAGTTCAGCGTGCGCGCCCTGCGCCACCTGCTGCGGGCCAAGGCCGTGCTCTGCCCCGGCCTGACCGTGACCCTGTTCGACGAGGCCAGCGGCGAACGCGACACCTGGCATTACGAGGACGGCCTGCGCGACTACCTCAGGGGCGAACTGGCCGGGCGCGAGCTGCTGCCGCCCGAGCTGTTCGTCGGCCAGCAGAAGAAGGACACCGAGGTGGTGGACTGGGCCGTGGCCTGGGTGCCCGAGGGCGACCTGGTCCAGGAGAGCTACGTCAACCTGATCCCCACCGCCCAGCACGGCACCCACGTCAACGGCCTGCGCACGGGGTTCACCGACGCACTGCGCGAGTTCTGCGACTTCCGCAACCTGCTGCCGCGCGGGGTGAAGCTGGCGCCGGAGGACGTGTGGGACCGGGTGTCGTTCGTGCTGTCGCTGAAGATGACCGACCCGCAGTTCAGCGGCCAGACCAAGGAACGGCTGAGTTCGCGCCAGGCCGCCGGGTTCGTGGAGAACGCGGCGCACGATGCGTTCTCGCTGTGGCTCAACCAGCACGTGGACTTCGGCGAGAAGATCGCCCAGCTCGCGATCGAGCGCGCCAGCGCGCGCCTGAAGACCGAGAAGCAGATCGTCCGCAAGAAGGTCACCCAGGGCCCCGCCCTGCCCGGCAAGCTGGCCGACTGCATCAGCCAGGACCTCTCCCGCACCGAGCTGTTCCTGGTCGAGGGCGATTCGGCCGGCGGCAGCGCCAAGCAGGCGCGCGACAAGGATTTCCAGGCGATCCTCCCGCTGCGCGGCAAGATCCTCAACACCTGGGAGGTCGCCTCGGGCGGCGTGCTCGCGTCCCAGGAGGTACACGACCTCGCGGTCGCGATCGGCTGCGACCCGGGCAAGGACGACATCAGCGGGCTGCGCTACGGCAAGATCGTGATCCTCGCCGACGCCGACTCCGACGGCCTGCACATCGCCACCCTGCTTTCGGCGCTGTTCCTCAAGCACTTCCCCGCGCTGGTGCGCGCCGGCCACATCTTCGTGGCGATGCCGCCCCTGTTCCGGATCGACGTGGGCAAGCAGGTGTTCTACGCCCTCGACGAGGAGGAGAAGCGGCTGCTGCTGGAGAAGATCGAGCGCGAGAAGATCAAGGGCCAGGTCAGCGTGACCCGCTTCAAGGGCCTGGGCGAGATGAACCCCTCCCAGCTGCGCGAATCCACCATCCATCCCGACACGCGCCGCCTGGTGCAGCTGACCATCGACGACGACGTGGAGACGCGCGGGCTGATGGACATGCTGCTGGCGAAGAAGCGGGCGAGCGACCGGAAGGCGTGGCTCGAACAGAAGGGCGACCTGGCCACGCTCGAGGTGTGACGCGGGCGCCTCATCGACCTCGGCCGTTGCAACGACCTCGTTCCACCCGGGATGTCATGTGCCTCGCGGGGCGCAGCTGGAGCAGAAGGGCGACCTGGCGACGCTCGAGGCGTGACGCGGGTGCTTCATTGGCGTTTCCCCGGGTGAGGTCAGCGTCCCGGTTCCGGCGTGACCGGAAGGGCCGTGCTGCGACCGGGGAGGCCTTGCAATGAATGTCCCCCGGCGACCGCCTGCGGCGGCCGCCTCCTCCTTGATTTCATCGCAAGGCCTCCCCGCCCGCGACACGGCTCGCTTCGGATGGATGCGCCGCACGCACATCCCAGCCGCACGCGCGCCCTCGACGAGTAGCGCGTAGTCCGCGCAAACCTGGCGCAGCCGGGATCGCCTCTCCTCTGCCTTGTGCCTTGTGCCTTCTGCCTTGTGCCTCGTGCCCGCGTCCCGGATGCGGCCGTTGGCCATATCCGGGCCAAGCGACCTGTCCGGGCAACGGTCGTGTTCTTGCCGCAAGCCCGGGCGCGCCGGGGTCGGGAGGCCTTGCGCGAAATCAAGGAGGAGGACGTCGACGCAGTCGGCGGCCGGGGGACATCGCCGCAAGGCCGCCCGGTTCCGGCGCGGTCCAACCGTATCGACGTCATCGCGCAGAACCCGGTCCCGGCCTCACTCGCCCAAGTGCACGCGCCACCGCAATACCGTCCCGTCGCGCCGGTCCGGACGCGTCCCGGGCCGGTCCGCGGCATAGGGCTCGCCGCTGTGCGGGAGGATGCCCAGGTAGCGATGGGTCTTCATCGACAGCAGCATGAACTCGCCGCGCAGCAGGTCCTGCCACATGAAGCGGCTGTCGACCGGATGCTCGGGCAGCAGGCGCACGTCCGCGGACAGGCCGATGCCGACCACGGTCAGGAAACCGCTGCCGTCCATCGCTTCCAGCGCCACCTGGCCGCCACCGCGGTCGTGCACGCGGAAGCGGGCGGCCGGCGACTTCGCCTTCTCCGCGCCGGGCGGCAGCGGCTGCACCACGCCCAGCGGATGCACCGTCGCCATGCTGCCGTCGCCCAGGTTCTCCAGCACCACCACCTCGCCCAGCGGAATATTGCGCGAGCGGTCGGCGAGCGGTTCGACCAGCTCGAAACGGTCGAAGTCCGCGTATCCGCCTTCGCGACCCTCCCGGTTGAAGGCGAACAGCGCGTAGCGCACGCCCTGGAAGGTCTTGAGCTGGTACGGCAGGCGCACCGGCTCGCCGATGTCGTGGAACACGCGCCCGTCCGCGCTCCAGGAGAACCAGGCCAGGTCCTCGTCGTGGTCGCCACGCACGCGCAGGTGCACCCGCGCCTGCTCCAGCGGCACGTCGACGCGCCGGTCCCCGTCCTGCGCATGCCAGCGCAGGACGTGCCGGCCGTCTTCCCGCGCCACCGCCAGCCATGCGGCCGGCATGTTGAGCAGGCCGAGGCCGGCGATATCCCCCGGCTGCAGCCCCGAAGCATCCATCACGACGGTGGCGGTCGCCTCCGGTCCCACCACCCGCTGGGTCAGCGTGTTGCGCGCATGCAGGAAGCCTGCCGCGGGCAGGGTATGCAGGCGCAGGTATCCCGGGCGCTCGCGCAACGACCACTTGCCCGCCCGCGGCTGGTGGTTCCACTGCCACACCGGCTGCAGCTGCGCGGCGGAAAACCCGTCGCTGCGCGCGTACGGCGCACGGGGCCGGACCTCCGCACCCGCCTGCGGCTTGGTCCAGGTCCGCGGCGAGCGGCCGAGGTTGCCCGGCAGCCCGAAGTACGGCCAGCCTTCGTGCCAGGTCACCGGCGACAGGAAGGTGGTGCGGCCGATGGACTTGAGGTCCATCATCGAGAAGCCCCACCAGCTGCCGTCGGGCGCCTGCACGATCCCGCCCTGGTGCAGCGGCACCGCGCCGAGTTCGTTGTCGCCCGGCTTGCGGTGCGAGAACCGGGCGCCGTCGGCCGGGATCGGCGAGCGCTGGCCCACGCTGTCCTCCCACCAGCCGCGCTGGAAGCCCATGGTTTCGCTGGCGCTGATGGCGACCGTCTCCCAGGGGCCGTCCAGGCGGTCGGCGCGCGCGGCCTGCATGCGCCCGACCGGGGCGTAGTTGGCGCTGATGATGTAGTAGCGCCCATCGATCTTGTAGAAGTGGTGGCCCTCGCCCATGCCGTGGCCGGCCGGGATGATCACCCGCTCGCTGCCCTCGACCACGCCGGACAGGTCCGGCTTGAGCTCCACCAGCCGCACCTCGTTGTAGTTGAACACCGCCCACACCCGGCCGTCGTCGTCGAACAGCACCGACAGGTCGTGCAGGTTGCGGTCGATCACCGTGTGCGCCCACGGCCCCGCCGGATCCTCGGCGGTGAACACGTGCAGCCCGCGCTCGTTGATGTTGGCGAAAATGTGGAAGCGGCCATGGTGATGGCGCAGTACCGGTGCCCAGATGCCCTGGCCGTACAGGTCCCTGCCTTCCTCCAGGCGGTATTCGGGGCCCGGAGGGAATTCCGCCAGCGCGTACGACACGAATTCCCAGTTCACCAGGTCGCGCGAGCGCAGCACCGGCAGGCCCGGCACCGCGTGCATGGTGGTGCCGGTCAGGTAGAACCAGTCGCCGACGCGGATCAGGTCCGGGTCGGAAAACTCGTCGTAGAAGAGGGGGTTGGTGTAGGTGCCGTTGCCGTTGTCGGCGGTCCACGTGGCCGTCGCCGCGCGGGCCGGTGCGCCGACGGCCAGCAGGAACAGCATCAGCAACAGTCGCGCCCACACCATCGATCACCTCCCCGCGCGGCGCGGCCCGCGCCGCTGCGTCAGTCCAGCTGCAGCACGAATCCGCCGGCCTCGGGCAGTTCCAGGTCCAGCGGCGCGTCCGGCGCCAGCTCCAGCTGCCGCAGGGCGAAGCCAGGGGCATCGCCGCCGTCGGTGACCAGCGCGCCGCGCAGGGTGCCGCCGCCCAGCGCTTGCGCATCCAGCGTGATCGTCCGCGGCCCGGGTCCGGCATTGATCCCGGCCACGTACCGGCGGCCGCCGCCCTCGCGCATGAACACGGCGTACTTCCCCGGGTACCCGTCGAGGAAGCGGCTGTCGTCCCACACCTCCGGCAGGCCTGCGAGGACACCGCGCACGTAGTCCGGCACCTGGGCCATGCCCTCGGGCGTCTCGGCGTAGTGCTGGATGCCGGAGACGAACAGCACCGACTGGGCCAGCTCGAACGCCGGACTGGTGCGCCGTTGCACCCGGTCGTTGAGCTTCGCCATCGCCACCGGGGTGAAGTCCATCGGGTCGAACACGTTGCGCGTGAACGGCAGCGTGGCCGCGTGCACGGCCATCCGGTCGGCATTGGCCTGCTCGAAGGTGGCGAACTCCAGGCCGCGCACCGCCTCCATCGTCTGCAGGTGCGGCCAGGTGCGCTGCCAGCCGCGCGGCAGGGTCGAGCCGTGGAAGTTCATCTGGAAGCCGTAGGGCGCCGCGTCCGCCAGCAGGTCCAGGTAGTAGGCGATCATCGAGGAGCCGTCGCCGCCGAAGAAGTCCACCTTCAGCCCCGCCACGCCCATGGCCTTGAGCCGGTCGAACTCGCGCATCCGGCTGGCGTGGTCGAGCAGCCGGCTTCGGGGCGTCTGCGGCGCTTCGTTCCAGTCGCCGGCCGAGTTGTACCAGACCAGGATCGACACGCCCTTGCCGCGCGCGTACTCCACCAGTTCGGCGAGCTTGTCCTCGCCGATCTGGGTGTCCCACAGCCCGTCGACCAGGGTGTAGCGCCAACCCATGCGCGCGGCGTAGTCGACGAACTGCCGCTGCACCTCGAACACGGTGTGGTCGTCGCCCAGCAGCGGCCAGCTCCACGACGCCTTGCCCGGCACCGAGGGCGCGGCCACCGCCGGCGGGTCGGCCAGGTCGGTGCCGAGGGTGGAATCGGCCACGGTGGCGAGGTCGCCCACCGCCACGATGCGCCAGGGCGAACGCCACGGGAACGATTCGATCCACGGCAGCGCCGGCTTGCCCGGCAGCGCCTCGCGTTCGTCGGGAAAGGCGAGCACGTATTCGCCGGGACGCGCGCCGTCGTCCAGGCGGCTGCCGGCGTCGCCGCGACGCAGGCTGCCCTCGCTGAGCAGGATCCAGTCCTCCCCGCTGCGGAACAGCGCCGGGAACACCCAGCCATGGCCCATCGGGCTCGGCGTGCCCACCGGCACGTCCTGCAAGTAGTCCTCCTCGTAGGACGGGTTGGTGCGCCCCCAGCCGGTCTTGGGCTCGGCCAGCGGCTGCAGCCAGGCGTGGGCGGTGGACGGCAGGCGGAACGTCGCCGCATCGCGCGTCCAGGTGCGCAGGCCCGGTACTTCGCGCTCGAGCTCGTAGCGGAAGGCGGCGCCGTCGTTCGAGACCTGCCAGGCCACGACGAGTTCGTTTCCCTGCGCATCGCGCCAGCGGAACACGCGGCGATTGGCGCGATATGCGTTGTGGCGACGCTTGCCCGACAGCAGCTCGTAGTCGTCGGCCACCGGCTCCACCGCATCGGCCCCGGCGAAGGCCAGGGCCCGCGACAGGTCCACGCCCTCCCCCACCATGCCCAGCGGCGAGGGCGCGACCACCTCGCGGCCCTGGCGCAGCAGCCGCCAGGTGGGCCTGCCTTCGGCGTCGAGCGACATTTCCACGCGCAGGCGGCCGTCAGGGCTGGCGACGTCACCAGGCGCCACCGCGTCTGCGGCGATCAGCGGCAGGCAGGCACCCAGCAGGGCCAGCGCGGCGAGGACGCGCAGGGCGCGCGCCTCCAGGCGGCGGCGTGGCACCCGCTCACCCATGACCGCCACCGCCCGCGGGACCGGTGCGCGCCAGCAGCCGCTGCAGCAGGCAGAACGCCAGCAGCAGCACGCCGATCGCGATCCGGGTCCACCATGAGCTCAGGGTGCCATCGAACGCGATCAGGGTCTGGATCAGGCCCAGCACCAGCACGCCGAACACCGTGCCCAGTACGTAGCCGCTTCCGCCGGCGAGCAGCGTGCCGCCGATCACCACGGCGGCGATCGCGTCCAGTTCCAGCCCCGTCGCGTGCAGGCTGTAGCCGCTGAGCATGTAGAACGTGTACACCACCCCGGCCAGCGCCGAGCAGAAGCCGCTGAGCGCGTACACCTGCACCAGGGTGCGCTTGACCGGCAGGCCCATCAGGTGCGCCGACTGCACGTTGCCGCCGATCGCGTACACGGTGCGACCGAAGCGCGTCTTCGCCGCCAGCAGCGCGCCCACGGCCACCACGAGCAGCGCGATGAGCGCGCCGGCCGAGATCGAGGTGCGCCCGCCCAGCGGGATGCGCAGGCTCGCCACCGCCACGTGGAACGCGTGGTCGATGCCGATCGAGTCCACGCTCACCAGCGTGGCCGCGCCGCGCGCCAGGAACATGCCGGCCAGCGTCACCACGAACGGCTGCAGTCGGTAGCGTTCGATCAGCACCCCCATCAGCGCGCCGAACCCGGTGCCCAGCACCAGCACCGCGCCGATCGCCGGCAGCGGATGCCAGCCGTGGTGCTGGACGAGGCTGGCCAGCAGCACGGTGCTGAAGGCGATCACCGCGCCCACCGACAGGTCGATGCCGCCGGTCAGGATCACGAAGGTCATGCCGACCGCGACGATCAGCAGGAAGCTGTTGTCGATCAACAGGTTGAGGAACACCTGCGGGCGCAGGAAACCGTCGTACAGCACGCCGCCGGCCACCGACATCGCGACGAACAGCGACACCGTGACCGCCAGCGACGCATAGCGCGGATCGCGCCACAGGCGCGCCACGCCGCCGCCCCGCAACAGCGCGCGCAGCGGCACCGCGCTCATGCGCCCCCCCTCGCCGGGCGCCGCGCCAGCGCCCGCACCCTGGCGCGGAACTCCGGCGACTGCAGCAGCAGCACCGCCACCACCAGCAGCGCCTTGACCACGTAGTTCACCTGCGGCGGCACCCCGATGGCGTAGATGGTGGTGGTCAGGGCCTGGATGATCAGCGCGCCGACCACGCTGCCGGCGAGGCTGAAGCGGCCGCCCGCCAGCGCGGTGCCGCCCAGCGCGACCGCGAGGATCGCGTCGAGTTCGAGCAGCTGGCCGGCATTGTTGGCGTCGGCGCTGGCCACGTTGGAACTGACCAGCAGGCCCGCCAGCCCGGCGCAGAAGCCGCTGAACACGTACAGCCACAGCGTGATCGCGCGGGCGCGCACCCCGGCCACGCGCGCGGCGGCGGGGTTGTGCCCGATGGCGCGGATGAACATGCCCAGGGCGGTGCGGTCGAGCAGCAGCGCCAGGACCACGAACAGCGCGCCGGCGACGTACAGCGGGAAAGGCAGCCCGAACAGGAAGCCTGTGCCGAGGAAGGAGTACGGCGGGTAGTAGATGGTGAGGATGTTGCCGCCGCTGATGAGCTGGGCGACACCGCGTCCGGCCACCATCAGGATCAGGGTGGCGATGATCGGCTGCATCCCGACCTTGACCACCAGCACCCCGTTCCACAGCCCGCACAGCGCCGCGGTGGCCAGCGCCGCGCCGATCGCGGCGAACAGCGGCGCCAGGCCCGTCCCGCCGCCGGCGGTCATGCGGCCGATGGTCCAGGCGGCGACGGTGGCGGCGATCGCCAGGACCGCGCCCACGGAAATGTCGAGGCCGCGCGCCGCGATCACCAGGGTCATGCCCATCGACACCAGCACCAGCGGCGCGGCGCGGTTGGCGATGTCGACCAGGTTGCCGTACAGGCGTCCGTCGCGCCATTCCAGCGCCAGGAAGCCCGGGTTGAGCAGGCCGTTGCCGAGCAGCAGCAGGGCCAGCGCCAGCAGCGGCCAGAACAGCGGATGCGCGAGCATCCTGCGATGCAGCGGCAGCGGCGCCTGCGCGTCTGGATCGGTCGTTGCCATCAGGCGTGTCCCGCGATCAGGTCGAGCACCCGGGCGCCCTCGCTGCCGCCGGGCAGCTCGCCCGCCTTGCGCCGCTCGCGCAGCACCACGATGCGGTCGCCCAGCCGGGTGAGCTCCTCGAGCTCGGCGGAAATGAACAGCACCGCCATGCCCTCGCGCGCCAGGCGCACCACTTCGCCCATGATTTCCTGCTTGGCGGCGATGTCGATGCCACGGGTCGGCTCGTCCAGGATCAGCAGCTTCGGCCGGGTGGCCAGCCAGCGCGCCAGCACCACCTTCTGCTGGTTGCCGCCGGACAGCGCGCCCACCGGCGTCTCGATCCCGGCCGTGCGCACGCCCAGCAACTCGACGTAGTGGCGGGCGAGTTCGTCCTGCCGGGACCGCGGCAGCGCGCGCCACCAGCCGCGCCGGGCCTGCAGGGCCAGCACGATGTTCTCGCGCACCGACAGTTCGGCAACGATGCCCTCGGTCTTGCGCTCCTCCGGGCACAGGGCCAGGCCGCGCTCCACCGCGTCGGCGGGATGGCGCAGGTCCACGCGCGCGCCCTCGAGCAGCAGCGTGCCTTCGTCTGCGCGATCCAGGCCGAACAGCAGCCGCGCCAGTTCGGTGCGGCCCGAGCCGAGCAGGCCGCCCAGCGCCACCACCTCGCCCGCGCGCACCTGCAGGTCCACCGTATGCAGGGCGCCGCGGCGCGACAGGCCGCGCGCCTCCAGCACCACCGGCGCGTCCGCCGCGATGCCGGCATGGTCGGCGCGCCCTTCGGCCAGCGCCACGTCGCGCCCGACCATCGCCTTGACCAGCGCCGCCTGCGGCAGCTCCCCGGGCGTGTACTCGCCGACGAGCGTGCCGTTGCGCAGCACCGTGATCCGGTCGGAGACCGCGTACACCTGGTCGAGGAAGTGGGTGACGAACAGGATCGCCATCCCCTGCTCGCGCAGCCGGCGCATGACCGCGAACAGCTCCTGCACCTCGCCCTCGTCCAGGCTCGAAGTGGGCTCGTCAAGGATCAGCACCTTCGCCGACACCCCCAGCGCGCGCGCGATCGCCACCATCTGCTGGATCGCGACCGGGTACGAGGCCAGCGGCCGGTCCACGTCGAGGTCCAGGTGCAGCCGGCCCAGCAGCTCGCGCGCGCCGGCGCGCACCCGGCGCCAGTCGATCAGGCCGAAGCGGCGCGGATAGCGGCCCGCATGCAGGTTCTCCGCCACCGACAGGTTCGGGCAGAGGTTGACCTCCTGGTAGACGGTGCTGATGCCCTCGCGCTGCGCCTCGAGCGGGCTGGACGGGGCGATCGGGCGCCCGTCCAGTTCCACGGTGCCGGCGTCGGGGCGCTCGACCCCGGTGAGCAGCTTGATCAGCGTCGACTTGCCGGCGCCGTTCTGGCCCATCAGCGCGTGGATCTCGCCGGCGCGCAGGCACAGGCCCGCGCCGTCGAGCGCCACGGTGGCGCCGAAGCGCTTGCGCAGGCCCTGCGCGTGCAGCACGTGGCTCACCGCCACGTCCCCCGCGGATGCGGCTGCGCGCGCCGGCACCGGGCCGGCGTGCGGGTCAGGCGACAGCGACGCATCGGGGCCGGGCTCAGTACTTGCGGTTGGGCAGTTCGGCCTCGGCCTGGTCCTGGGTGAACACGCCCTCCTCCACCACCACGCGCCGGGGCACTTCGCGCCCGGCGTGCACGTCGCGGATCAGCTGCGCCAGCTGCGGGCCGAGCAGCGGGTTGCATTCGACCGTGGCGTTGAGCTTGCCGGCCTTCATCGCCTCGAACGCGCCGCGCACGCCGTCGATCGACACGATGCGGATGTCGGTGCCAGGCCTGAGGCCGGCTTCTTCGATCGCCTGGATCGCGCCGATGGCCATGTCGTCGTTGTGCGCGAAGAGCACGTCGATGTTGCCGCCTTCGGCCTTGAGGAAGGCCTCCATCACTTCCTTGCCCTTGGCCCGGGTGAAGTCGCCGCTTTGCGAGCGCACGATCACGAAGCGGTCGTCTTCCCCGATCACTTCCTTGAAGCCGCGCATGCGGTCGTTGGCCGGGGCCGAACCGACCGTGCCCTGCAGTTCGACGATCCGGATCGGGCCCGGCTTGCCCTCGCTGTCCTCGATCACCCAGCGCGCGGCGCGGCGGCCTTCCTCGACGAAGTCCGAACCGATGAAAGTCGCGTACAGCGACTCGTCGGACACCTTCACCGCGCGGTCGGTCAGCACCACCGGGATCCCGGCGGCCTTCGCCTCCTGCAGCACCGTGTCCCAGCCGGTCTCCACCACCGGGGAGAACGCGATCACGTCCACGCCCTGGGCGATGAACGAGCGCAGCGCCTTGATCTGGTTCTCCTGCTTCTGCTGCGCGTCGGAGAAGCGCAGGTTGAATTCCGGCGGCGCCAGCGCCTCCTTCACCGAGCGGGTGTTGGCGGTGCGCCACTCGCTCTCGGCGCCGACCTGGCTGAAACCGACCGTGATCGAGTCGCCGGCGCCGCCTCCCTCCCCGCCGCCGCAGCCGGCGAGCATCGCGGCGCACAGCAGCGCCAGCACTCCAGAAACCTTCCGCATCATCTCCTCCCGTACGCCATCTTGATGTTTGCGCTACCAAGCATGTTGCCATGCGCCGGGGCGTGCCGGCACCGGGCCCGCCCTCAGGGGGCGATGTAGGCGGTCTTGACCGTCGTGTAGAACTCCACCGCGTAGCGGCCCTGCTCGCGCGGGCCGTAGCTCGAGGCCTTGCGGCCGCCGAAGGGCACGTGCGGATCCACCCCGGCGGTGGGCAGGTTCACCATGACCATGCCCGCCTGGGCGTGGCGCCTGAAATGCGAGGCGTGCCTCAGCGATGTGGTGCAGATCCCCGCGCACAGCCCGAACGGGGTGTCGTTGGCCAGCGCCAGCGCGTGCTCGTAGTCGTCGGCGCGCAGCACCGCCGCGACCGGGCCGAAGATCTCCTCGCGCGCGATCCGGTGCGACGGCTGGGCCGCGAACAGGGTCGGCGCCAGGAAGTGGCCCTCGGTGGCACAGTCCACGCGCGCGCCCCCGGCCAGCAGCTCGCCGCCGTCCTCGTGCCCGGCCCGGATGTAGGACAGGTCGGTCTCGAGCTGGGCGCCGCTGGCCACCGGCCCGATGTGCACCGACGGATCGAGCGGATCGCCCACCTTCAGCTGCGCGAGGCGGGCCTGCATCCGTTCGACGAAGGCGTCGTGGACCGCCGACTCGACGATCAGCCTGCTCGAGGCCGTGCAGCGCTGGCCGGTGGAGAAGAACGCGCCATTGACCGCGCATTCCACCGCCGTGTCGAGGTCGGCGTCGGCCAGCACCACGAGCGGATTCTTGCCGCCCATCTCCATCTGCACCTTCAGCGCCCGCTCCGCGGCCTGCTTCAGCAGGGCACGGCCGGTGGGCACCGAGCCGGTGAAGGTCAGTGCGTCCAGCTTCGGGTGCGAGACCAGGGCCTGTCCGACCGTGCGGCCGCTGCCCAGGACCATGTTGAACACGCCGTCGGGCAGGCCGGCGCGCGAGAGGATCTCGGCGAGCGCCCAGGCGCAGCCGGGCACGATCTCCGCCGGCTTGAACACCACGGTGTTGCCGTAGGCCAGGGCCGGGGCGATCTTCCAGGCCGGGATCGCCAGCGGGAAGTTCCACGGCGCGATGATGCCGACGGTGCCGACCGGCTCGCGGGTGATCTCGATCTCGACGCCGGGACGGGTCGAAGCCAGCTTCTCGCCGGGGATGCGCAACGCCTCGCCGGCGAAGAACCTGAAGATCTGCCCGGCGCGCGTGGCCTCGCCGATGCTCTCGGCCAGGGTCTTGCCCTCCTCGCGCGCGAGCAGTCGGCCCAGCTCCTCCTTGCGGGCGAGGATCTCGCTGCCCACGAAGCCGAGGATGTCGGCGCGCTGCTGCGGGTTGGACAGCGACCAGGCCGGCAGCGCCGCGGCCGCCGCATCCACCGCCTGCGCCGTCGCCGCCGCGTCGAGCACGCCGTAGCGGCCGACCGGCGAGGCCAGGTCGGCGGGATTCTCGTCGGCGTGGCTGCCGCTGCCGTCGACCCACTGGCCGCCGACGTAGCTGCGGAAATGCTGTTCCATGTGGGGGCCCTCCCGTGCGCCTAGAGCGGGCGCACCCCGCCTGGCCGGAAGCCGGCCGGAACGCTGCGCAGCGTGTTGCGCAGCGGTGCGCCCAGCTCCGGCAGGTCGATCTCGAACACGTCGCCCGGCTGCGTGCGCACGCCGTCGGCGAAGCTCAGCGTGGCGGTGCCGAAGAAGTGCAGGTGCACGTCGCCGGGGCGCCGGTGCGCGGCGTACTTGAAGTGGTGGTACTCCAGGTTCTCCAGCGAGTGGCACATGTTGGCTTCGCCGGTGAGGAACGGCTTCTCCCAGACCACGGCGCCGTCGCGCCGCAGGCGGCTGGTGCCGCGCAGGTCGCGCGGCAGCTCGCCGACGCGCAGCTCGGGGCCGATCGCGCAGGCGCGCAGCTTGGAGTGCGCCAGGTACAGGTAGTTCTGGCGTTCGGTCACATGATCGGAGAACTCGTTGCCGATCGCGAAGCCGAGGCGGTGCGGCACGCCCGCGTCGTCGATGACGTACAGGCCGACGAGCTCGGGCTCCTCGCCGCCGTCGAGGGCGAACTCGGGCGAGTCGAGTTCGGCGTCGGGCGCGGCCACGATCGAGCCGTCGCCCTTGTAGAACCACTCGGGCTGGGCGCCGACTTCGCCGGGCGCGGGCATGCCGCCTTCCACGCCCCACTGGAACATGCGCATCGAGTCGGTGAGGCTGCCCTCCTCCGCCTGCTGCTGCAGCTTCTGGTGCATGGCATCGCGCGCCGCGGCGCTGCCAAGGTGGGTCAGGCCGGTGCCGCTGACCATGCAGTGCGCCGGGTCGGGATGGTGCAGCGGAGGAAGCACGCGCCGCTCGGCGAGCAGCGTCGCGTACTCGAGCCGCGCCTGGACCGGGAGCGCTCCGGCCGCCTCGGCCAGGCTCCTCCCCGCGCCGATCGCGGCCCGGGCCAGGGCCCAGGTGCCATCCACGCCGCCGAGCACGCGCACGTGCCGGCCGTCCTCCTCGACGATGCCGACGCGCACGTCGGCCCCGTCCTTCAGCTGGATCAATCGCATCTGCTGAGCGGTCCTGCCAGGAATGCCACGCCCATTCTGCCGGGGCGAGGGATATCCATCCAATTCGATTCAGAGGGAAATCGATATGGATAGGGGCATATCGAGCCAGGCTGCGGACCGCCTGTTCCGTCCCGCCCGCGCGCTCCGTGCCCGCCCGTTGGACGGCTCCCTCCCCGCATGCGGGGGAAGGTCGACCGCCCGACGACTCCCTCCCCCGCCTGCGGGAGAGGGCCGGGGTGGGGGCAACGAAGGCCACCCGTCCCCTTCCACTCTTCGATGCCGCTGAAGCCCCCCATCCCGGCCTTCCCCCGCACGCGGGGGAAGGAGGTCATCCCCGACCGCCGCTCAGGTCCAGCCGGCGTCGACCACGAATTCCTGGGCGGTGATCGCGCGCGCCTGGTCCGAGGCCAGGAACAGCACCATCGCGGCGATGTCGTCCGGCCAGACCTTGTCCGGCAGGCACTGGTTGCGCTTGAGGTCTTCCTCGCCGGCCTCGTCCAGCCACAGTTCGATCTGGCGCTGCGTCATCACCCAGCCGGGAGTGACCACGTTGATGCGGATGCGGTCGGCGCCCAGCTCGCGCGCCAGGCCGCGGGTCAGCCCGTTCACCGACGACTTGGCGGTGGCGTACACCGGGTAGCCGCCGGTCTTGCACTGCCAGCCGGTCGAACCGAGGTTGATGATCGAACCGCCGCCCAGCCGGCGCATGCCCGGCACCACCGACTGGATCGCGAAGAACGCCGGCCGCTGGTTGATCGCCACGCGCCGGTCCCAGTACTCGGGCGTGACCTCCTCGAGCCGGTGGCGGTCGTCGCTGCCGACGTTGTTCACCAGCACGTGGAAGTCGCCGCCCAGCGCGCTGGCGCCGTCGGCGATGGCCTGCTGCAGCGCCGCCACGTCGGTCACGTCGCAGGCGCGGAACCAGGGGCGCGGCGCGCCCGCCGACTCGACCGAGCGCACCAGCTCCTCGCTGCACGCGGTGGCGATGTCGACGAACGCCACCCGCGCGCCCTGGCGCGCGAACGCCTCCACCAGCGCCGCGCCGATGCCGCTGCCGCCGCCGGTGATGAACACGCGGCGTCCGGCGAGGTTCGGGTAGCAGGCCTGTTCGCCGATCCGCCGGGCGTCGTGCGTGGATTGGGTTGTCGCCATGCGTATTCCTCGATGCGTGGCCGGCCATGCGGCCGGCATGGAAGGTGGCGTCCGCCCGACTATGCGGGCGACGCGTCGTCGCTGCCAAGGCCGGGCTGGTCGAGCCGGAGCGCCCGCGCGACCTCGTCCCAGCCACGCCCGCGCCCGGGACGGGCGAAGCGGTACCGGATCCTGCGCACGTAGCGCTGGCCGGGCGCGAGGATCGCCGGCGGGAACCCGGGCCGGTTCGGCGCGTCCGGGTAGTCCTGCGGTTCCAGGCAGATGCCGTCGCCCAGCCCCGGATGCTGGCGCGCCAGCCCCTGGCCACCGTAGAACTGCAGCGCGGGCGCGTCGGCGTCCAGGCGCATCGCCACCCCGCTGTGCGGCGAATACAGCGCCGCGGTGAAGCCGCGCGCGGCGTCGAGCACGAGACAGTGGTCGTAGCCGCCGCCGGCCTCGAGCTGCGGATGCGGCGCGGCGCCGGCGAGCGGGCGCGCAACGCGGAAATCGAATGGCGTCCCGTCCACCGGCGCCACGCCGCCGAGCGGGATCAGCGCCGCGTCCACCGGCAGGAAGTGCGACGCGGGGACCTGCAGCCACTGGGCCGCGGCCGGCACGCCGCGGTCGCCGGCGAGGTTGAAGTAGGGATGGTGGGTCGGATTGAACGGCGTCGGCGCATCGCACCGCGCCTCGAACACCAGGCTCAGTCCGTCCGCTTCGGCACGGTAGGTGGCCACCACCTCGAGGTTGCCCGGATAGCCTCCCTCGCCCGCCGGCGAGCGCAGCGACAGCGACAGCGCCTCCTCCGAATGCGAGGCGACGCTCCAGAGCCGCCGGCCGAAGCCCGCGGCGCCGCCATGGAGCTGGTTGGGTCCTTCGTTGGCATCGAGCCTGTAGTGCCGGCCGTCGAGCACGAACGCCGCGCCGGCGATGCGGTTGCCGTAGCGGCCGACCAGCTGCCCGAGATACGCCGGATCAACGGCGTAGGAGCGCGCGTCGGGGAGGCCGAGCACCACGTCAACCGCGCCCCGCTCGCCGGGAACGCGCAGCCGCGCGAGGATCCCGCCCAGGTCGAGGATTTCCGCCGACACCTGCGCCGGATCGCCGATCGCATATGCGCCGACCGCCGGCCCATCGTCGAGCCGTCCGAAGTTCCGGATGCCGCCCATGCCTGCTCCCGTGCGGCGGACCCTCCGCCGCGCGGCAGCTTAGGGGCGTCCCGGCAGGCCTGCCATCCCGCTTTTGGGATCGGTGCAAGGCCAGATCGAATGCCTCGCGGGGGTCCCGCAAAACATATCCGCTTTCATATTCATCTGGGCCATAAATTCATTAGAAGGTTATCAAACCCGAAACTATTCTCGGTTCGCGTCCCGGCCACACAACGCCACCAGACACGGCCGGGACGCCTCGCCGCGCAGCGCGCGACGGACACGAATCGAACGACAGCGTCCAGACGGAACCGGGAGGGGTTTGACAGTGACGACGCAGATTCGAGCGGCATCCGCGGATGCCGCCATGCCACGCCCCCACGCCGCGATCCCGTCCGGCCCGCGGCCCACGCGCCGCCGATGGCGCCGCCCGCCGACCCGGTCGTTGTTCCCCTGATCCCGCCGCGCCGCACGGCGGCGCGGGGTTTCCCGACATCCCGAGACATCGAGGCCCACATGAACCGTCCAACCCGCCGGACCCAGCCGCATGCCCTGCGCCTTGCCGCGTTGCCCGCCGCGCTGGCACTCGCCATGGCCGCCCTGCCCGCCACCGCGCAGGACGCGCCGCGCACCTGCCCCACCGCCGACGATCCCGCCGCGCCCTGCGCGGACGCGGTCGAACTCGACCGCGTGGAGGTGCGCGGCCTGCGCGGCAGCCTGGTCGACGCGCTCACGATCAAGCAGGGCTCGATGCAGATCGTCGACGCGATCGTGGCCGAGGACATCGGCAAGTTCCCGGACAACAACCTGGTCGAGGCGCTGCAGCGCGTGACCGGCGTGCAGACCACCGACCGCGGCGACGGCGAGGTGTCCACGGTCTCGATCCGCGGCCTCAACGACGTCAACACCACCATCAACGGCCGCAACATCTTCACCGCCTCGGGCCGGTCGGTGGCGCTGGCCGACGTGCCGGCGAGCCTGCTGGCCAGCGTGGAGGTCTTCAAGACCCGCTCGGCGGCGCATATCGAGACCGGCATCGCCGGCACGCTCGACATCCGCACCCACCGCCCGTTCGACTTCGACGGACGCCGGTTCGTGGTCGCCGCGCGCGCGATCCACCAGGAGCAGAACAACGAGACCGACCCCAACGTCAGCCTGCTGGCGTCCAACACCTGGGACGTGGGCGGCGGCCGGTTCGGCGCGCTGGTCAACGTGTCGTACGCCGAGACCAACTATCGCGACCAGAGCGTGACCGCCGGCGCGATGGTGCCCTTCTTCACCGACAACCCGCCGGAGGGCTTCGTGCCCTACGAGCGCATCCCGACCATCATCGACGGCGCCGATGTGTGGCAGCCGGGACTCGAGGCCGGCCTGCCCTTCGCGCCGGGCTCCACGGTCCCGGTGCGCGGCCAGCAGTACGAGTACGTGCTTTCGCGCGACGCGGTGTTCGCCAGCGACCTCACCGGCAAGCGCGAGCGCCCCGCCGCCAGCGTCTCGCTGCAGTGGGCCCCGGACGACGCCTCGGAGTACGTGTTCGAAGCGTTCTACAACGGCTACCGCAACGAATCGTTCAACTCGCTGCTGTTCTCGTTCGTCGACTGGTGGGGCGCCCTGGGCGACAACCCCGGCCAGAACATCGAGCTGTACCCGGGCACCAACATCGTGCGTGCCCGCCGCGGCATCGGTTTCCCGTACAACTTCACCAGCGGCGACCTGTCCACCGGGCGGACCGACAGCTTCCTCTACGCCCTGGGCGGGCGCTGGGACGTGGGCGAACGGCTGAAGCTGCGCTCCGAGGTCACCTACCAGGACAGCGAGTACGAGACCGACTTCTTCGCCATGCGCGCCGAGCGGGTCACCCGCAGCGTGTGGGTGGACTTCAATGCCGGCGGGGGCAAGCCCGCGTTCGGCTTCGACGACGATCCGGAAACGCCGGGCATCGACGAAAGCGACACCGCCGATCCGGCGCAGTGGAACCTGGCCCAGCTCTACGACAACGCCAACTACGCCCGGGGCGACGCGGTCACCTTCACCTTCGACGGCGACTACGCCGCGGACTGGGGCCCGTTCCACAAGGTGTCCTTCGGCGTGCGCTACGACGATCGCAGCGCCAGCGAAGGCATGCGGGTCGGTCCGGACAACGCCTGCGACCTCGCCCTGCCCGACTGTTCGTTCGCCGCGCGCCCGGGACTGGTGCACACCAACCGGGGCTTCTTCGACGGCCGCTCCGACGTCCCGTCCTCGTGGGTCGTGCCGGATGGCCACTACATCCGCGCCAATGCCGACTTCTACCGGCAGCTCTATGGCCGCCCCACCGGCGACCAGCTGGTGATGACGGAGAACTTCAACGTCGGGGAGATCACCACCAACGCCTACGTGCAGGGCGACTTCGCCTTCGATTTCGGCGAGCGGACCCTCGACGGCCAGGTCGGCCTGCGCTACGTCGACGTCGACACCGACATGCGCTTCGGCGAAGGCACCGCCTCGGCCAGCGCGTCCAAGGTGCTGCCCAGCCTGATCCTGCGCTACAGCTTCACCCCGGGCCTGATGGCGCGCCTGGCCTACGGCGAGACCCTGCGCCGGCCCGGGTTCGCCCAGCTCAACCCGAACATCATCTACACCGACGACGTCACCAACATCGGCTACGGCACGGCGACCGGCGGCAACCCGAACCTGCGGCCGACCGAATCGAAGAACTACGACCTCGGCCTGGAGTGGTACTTCGCCCCCGGCAGCGCCCTGTACGGCACCGTGTTCCGGCGCGAGATCGAGGGCATGGTGTCGGACTTCCGCCGGCGCGTGACCTACGAGGGCTACGACTACATCCTCACCCAGCCCGACAACGCCTCCAGCGGCGAACTGGAGGGCGTCGAGCTGGGCCTGGTGTGGTTCCCGGACAACCTGCCGGGGCTGCTCGACGGCTTCGGCATCCAGGCCAGCTACACCGCGCTGGACTCCAGCCAGCAGATCCCGATCACCAACACCGCGGGCGAGGTGGTGGGCAGCACCACCACGCCGATGTTCGGCATCTCCGACACCTCCTACAGCGTCGTGCTCGCCTACGAGCGTGCCCGCTTCGGCGCCCGCCTGTCCTACGTCTGGCGCGACGACTTCCTGCACCATTACGAGGCGCCGCAGTTCGCCAACCCGCTGGGCGTGTACTTCGACGCGGAGAAGAGCCTCGATTTCCAGATGAGCTGGGAGGCCAGCGACTCGCTCAGCCTGACCTTCGACGCCACCAACCTCACCAACGAGCTCTACCAGAGCTATTACCAGTACCCCGGCACGCACAACTTCGGCACCGCGCTCTACAGCCGCACCTTCGCCGTCGGTTTGCGTTACCGTTTCTGACCCGGCGCGCCGGGCGCCCGGCGCGCCCGGCGACGCACCCGACCCATCGACACCCGAGGCCGAGGAACCATGCTCAAGACCACCGTCCGAATGCTTGCGCTGACCACCGCCCTGTTCGCCGCGGGCCTGGCCCAGGCCCAGGAACCGGCGCGCGCCACCGCGACCCTGCGCGCCGACCAGCCCGGCGAGACCGTCAGCCGCTACATTTTCGGCCAGTTCGCCGAGCACCTGGGCTACGGCATCTACGGCGGCATCTGGGTGGGCGAGGACTCGAAGATCCCCAACACCCGCGGCTACCGCAACGACGTGGTCGAGGCGCTGAAGAAGCTCAAGGTGCCGGTGGTGCGCTGGCCCGGCGGCTGCTTCGCCGACGAGTACTACTGGCGCGACGGCATCGGCCCGCGCGAGAAGCGCCGGGTCAAGATCAACACCCACTGGGGCGGCGTGGAGGAGCCCAACAGCTTCGGCACCCACGAGTTCATGGACTTCGCCGAACTGCTGGGCACCGACGCCTACGTCTCCGGCAACACCGGCAGCGGCTCGCCGCGCGAGATGGCCGAGTGGGTCGAGTACATGACCTACGAGAAGGGCTCGTCGCTGGCCGAGGAGCGCCGCGCCAACGGCCGCGACAAGCCGTGGAAGGTGCCGTTCTTCGGCATCGGCAACGAGATGTGGGGCTGCGGCGGCAACATGACGCCCGAGCACGCCGCCAACCTGCACCGCCAGTTCCAGACCTTCGTCAAGGTCCCGGCCGGGCAGCAGATCACCAAGGTCGCGGCCGGCGCCAATGGCGACGACTACAACTGGACCGAGGTGATGATGAAAATCGCCGGCAAGCACATGGATGCGCTGTCGGTGCATTACTACACGGTGCCCGGCGGCTGGCCGCCGCGCCAGTCGAGCTTCGAGTTCGACGAATCGGCCTGGATCCTCACCCTCGAGGGCGCGCTGAAGGTCGACGAGCTGCTGCGCAGGCACATCGAGGTGATGGACCGGTACGACCCGGAGAACAAGGTCGCCCTGTACCTCGACGAGTGGGGCACCTGGTACGCGCCCTACCCCGGCACCAACCCCGGGTTCCTGCAGCAGCAGAACACGCTTCGCGACGCGCTCGTGGCCGCGATCCACTTCGACGTGATGAGCCGCTACGCGCACCGGGTGAAGATGGCCAACATCGCGCAGATGGTGAACGTGCTGCAGGCCATGATCCTGACCGATGACGCGAAGATGGTGCTCACGCCCACCTACCACGTCTTCGAGATGTACCTGCCGTGGCAGGACGCGACCCACCTGCCGCTCGAGCTCAAGGCGCCCGAGTACCGCCATGGCGGGACCAGGGTGCCCGCGGTGCACGGCTCGGCGGTGCGGGCGCAGGACGGCCACGTGTACGTGGCGCTGAGCAACCTCGACGCCCAGCGCCCGGCCAGCGTCTCGGTGGCGGTGGCCGGCGTGCAGGCGACCGGCGTGTCCGGCCGCGTGCTGACCGCCGACGCGATCACCGCGCACAACACCTTCGACGCCCCCGACCGGGTGCAGCCGAAGGCGTTCGACGGCGCACGGATCGAAGGCGGCAACCTGGCGGTCGACCTGCCGGCCCGGTCGATCGTCGTGCTCAAGCTGCAGTAGCGGCCCCTTGCGGTCCTCCGGGCCACGCCCGGAGGACCGCGCGCCGGTCTAGGCGCCCGGCATGCCCGGGTGCTCGGCCAGGCCCATTTCCAGCCGCGCCCACGGCGGCCGGTGCGCGACGAACAGCGCGTCGCTGGGCACGAACCGGGATGGATCATCCAGCGAGCCGGCGTAGATCGTCACCAGGTCCGGATCGGACTCGGGCGTGCCGAACAGCAGGCTGCCGCATTCGCCGCAGAAGTTGCGCACCGCGCTACGCCCGCTGCCACCCGGCGTGCGCCCCGCCTTCACCGGCCCGCTGGCCTCGAACGACGACTTCGGCACGCCCAGCACCGGCACCCCGCCGCTGCCCGAGGCGCGCTGGCAGTCGCGGCAGTGGCAGACGATGGAGAACAGCGCAGGCCCTCCAGACCGGTACCGGACCGCACCACACAGGCATCCACCCGAGAGCATCGCGCACCCCGTCGCCAACACAGGCGCAAGCTTCGCCCGGATCGCGCCCGTTGTGAACAGGCGCCACCGCCCGCGGTCAAGCCCCGGGGAGGATCTCCAGCACCGTGTCCGCCGGCCGGCACAGGCGCGTGCCGACCGGGGTCACCACGATCGGACGGTTGATCAGGACCGGGTGCGCCAGCATCGCGTCGAGCAGCGCCTCGTCGTCCAGGGCCGGATCGTCCAGCCCCAGCTCCGCGTACAGCGGCTCCTTCGCCCGCACCAGCCCGCGCACGCCCACGCCGGAGTCGCGCGCCAGCGCGCGCAGCCGGTCGCGATCGGGCGGATCCTCCAGGTACTCGATGACCGTGGGTTCGAACCCCCGTTCGCGGATCATCGCCAGGGCGTTGCGCGACGTGCCGCAGCGCGGGTTGTGGTAGATCGCGATGCCGCTCATTCTGTTCTCCGCGACTCGGGATGCAGGCCGATGCGCAGCGTCCGCATCCGGGCCGCACCTGCCCCGGGACATTGTACCCGCGCGGTTCCCGTCCTCCCCGGCGGGCCGGCGCGCGGCATCACGGCTCGCCCCGGCGCCTCGATCAGTGGCTGGCCGGGAAGACGTGGAGCCCGCCGTCCTCGATGGTGATGGCTTCGCCGTCGACCGCGGGCGGATCGCCGGCCACCGGCAGCAGCGCGGTGGCGCACCAGTGCTCGCGGTTCTCCAGCAGCGCGATGATGCGTTCGCCGTCGCCGTCCGCGTAGGCGATGCACGATGCGACGGCGTCTTCGTGCATCGCCCTGTCCGAGAGGCTGGCCTGGAGCCCGTCCAGCAGCTCCGGAAGCTGGTCCTCGCCCGCGTCCGCGGCGATCGAGACCTCCACGCTGCCGTCGCGCATCAGCATCAGCCCGAGCGGCGGCACGCTGCGGCCGTCGGCCAGCATCCGGTTGGCCCGCGCGATGAGCTGCGCGAGCAGCTCGATGAAGTGGTCCTGCGCGTCGTCCATGCCACCTCCCCGGAAGCGGTGCGTGGGGCGGTCGCGCGTCTTGCGTCCGCGGCCGCCGGGCGGTCCCGGAAGACCGGCGGAGGCCGCCATGCTCACGGCGGTCCGGACAGCCTGGCGGGAACGCGCCCGGCGCGATCGGCGTCGACCGGGCTGCACCGGATCATACGCCTTCCATGCGGACGGCCAGATCGCGGCCGGTCGACACGCACGTGCCCCGGAACGGCCGCTACCTGTCCAGCCCCGACTGGTCCACCACCGGCCAACCCTCGGCATCCCAGGCGAGCGGCAGCACCTTGAGCTTGGGCCGTCCGCCATCCCCGGTATCGTAGGCGTGGAAGACCAGCCAGTCCCGGCCGTCGAAGGTGTAGGCGCTGTTGTGCCCAGGGCCGGGCCAGCGGGCGGTGCCGCGCAGGACTTCGGTGGCGCCGCCCTGGTCCATGCGCCGGCCGTCGCGGTCGAGGTAGGGACCGGCGAGGGTGCGCGAGCGGCCGACCATGATCCGGTAGTCGCTCTTCGCGCCACGGCAGCAGTGGTCGTACGAGACGAACAGGTAGTACCAGCCGTCGCGCCTGAACACGAACGGGGCCTCGACCGCGCCGGGTCCGGGGTCGGCGTCGTCGAGCAGGGCCGGACGCTCGCGCCTGGCCAGCGTGTGCCAGACCTGGGGCTCGGCGAGGCCGAGCCGGTCCTCGCGCAGCTTCACCAGCTTCAGCCCGCCCCAGAACGAACCGAACGCCAGCCATGGCGTGCCGTCGTCGTCCTCGACGAGGTTGGCGTCGATGGCGTTCCACAGGTCCCGGTGCGGGACCGAGCGCAGGACGATGCCATGGTCCACCCAACGGTAGCCGGGATCGGCCGGGTCGAGCGTGGTGTTGGTGGCGACGCCGATCGCCGAGGCGTTGCTGCCGCCGCTGGAGATCGAGTAGTACAGGTACCAGGTCCCGTCGTGGAAGGAGATGTCGGGTGCCCAGACATGGCCGTTGAACCTCGGCACGATGTCGTAGGCCCAGGCGGGGATCTCCGGGAACACCGGCGTCTCGGCCTTCCACGTCTCCATGTCGCGCGAGCTGTAGACGGTGATGCCCGGGCCGGTGACGAACAGGTACCAGGTGTCGCCCTGGCGGGCCATCACCGGGTCGTGGGCCAGCACGTCGGCCCAGTAGCCCTCGCGCGGCGCCGCCACTGGCGGGCTTTCCATCATGTCGTCGTTGTTCGGCGGCTGCTGCGCGAGCACGGGGCACGCCAGCACGACGGCGAACGCGATCGCGAGCCAGCGCGCGCTCACGACGACGCCTCCGGGATCTCCGCCTCGCGCAGCGGCCGGCCGAACACCGGCATCCCGTCGGCATCCCACTGCAGGGGCTGGATGCAGGTGTGGCGGTCGGGATTCCACAGCGGATCGCCCTCGATGCGGGTGTAGTTGCGGGCGTGGTAGACCAGCAGGTCCGTGCGGCCGTCGGGCGCCAGGACGAAGCTGTTGTGGCCCGGGCCGAATACCTCCCGCGCGGGATCGGACACGAACACGGGCGTGGGCGACTTGTGCCAGCTGGCCGGATCCAGCAGGTCCGCGCCCCCGTCCGCCCACAGCAGGCCCATCGCGTAGCGCTCGTCGGTGGCGCTGGCCGAGTAGCTCACGAACACGCGCCCGTGGCGCACCAGCACGGACGGCCCCTCGTTGACCATGAAGCCCTGCACCTCCCAGTCGAACTCCGGCCTGCTGAGCAGCACCGGGGCGCCTTCGACATGCAGCCCGTCGCGCAGCGGCGCCAGGTACAGGTTCGAATTGCCGGGGATGTCCGGATGCTTCTGCGCCCACAGGTAGTAGCGCACGCCGCGGTGTTCGAAGCTGGTGGCGTCGAGGCAGAACGCGTCGATCCCGCTGTCCACCTGCCCGGCGAACGTCCACTCGCCCGACATCGGGTCGGCATCGGTGCAGCGCAGCGCGTACATGCGGTGCTGGAACAGCCCGTCCCTGGTGTCGCGCGACGGGGCCGCGGCGAAGTAGACGAACCAGGTTCCGTCGATGCGGTGCAGCTCCGGGGCCCAGACCAGCGAACTCGCCGGTCCACCGGGCGGCGGCGTCCAGAGCACCCGCTCCGACGCGGAGGCCAGCCCGTCGAGGGTGCGCGAGCGGCGCAGCACCACGCGGTCGTACTCGGGGACGGACGCGGTGAAATGGTAGTGGCCGTCGTGCAGCGAGACGTGCGGGTCGGCGCGGTTGGGGATGAAGGGGTTCGTGATCCGCATGCGGGAACCATCCAGTGCTCAGGGGGCCGGCGCGTCGACCAGGATCCTGCGCTTGATCTCCTGGTAGTAGCCGTCGGTGATCCGGTAGAAGAACATCACCCCGCCCATCAGCGCATGGAACACGCCCGGGATCAGGGTCAGCATGAGCGCGATGCCGTTGAGCGCGGTCTCGCTCTGCGGCTGGTCGGGCACGTAGCCGAAGCCCGCGAGCAGCATGCCGACGATCGCCCCCGCCAGGCCCATCCCGGCCTTCTGGCAGAACGAGATGCCGCCCATCGCCAGCCCGGCCACGCGGGTGCCCGCCCTGGCGTGGCCGTAGTCCACCGACTCCACCACCGCGGACCAGAACACCGGCGCGTGCAGGTCGACCACGAAGCAGATGAGGAAATAGAACACGAAGGCCAGGGCGACGTCGCCGGGGCCCACCAGCAGGTACATCGCCAGGCTGAGCACGCCCACCAGCAGCTGCGTCCAGCGGAACATCGCCACCTTGCACCAGCGCTTGGTGATCCAGGTCGAGGCGACCATGGCCAGGATCGCGGCGACCACGCCGGTCGCGAGGAAGGCCGAGAGCAGCCGGGCGTCGCCGCCCAGGTAGTACTTGGCGTAGTAGGCCGCGACCGAGCCGCGCACCACGTAGCCAACGGTGCCGATCACGCACACCGCGCACAGCAGCAGCCACTGGTCGTTGCGCAGCAGCAGCCGGGCCTGCTGCAGCAGCGGCGTGCGCTCGACCTGGTGGCGGACGCGTTCGGTGGTGGTGAAGAAGCAGAACAGGAACAGGACCGCCGCCATCAGCCCCATCAGCCCCATCGCCCAGCGGTAGCCCTCGGCCAGCTGCCCCTGGCCCCAGCGCTCGGCCAGCAGCGGGACCAGGATCGTCACCAGGAAAGCGGCGACCTTGGCGAAGAACAGCCGGTAGCCGTTGGCCGACAGCCGTTCCTTCGGGTCGGCGGTGAGCACGCCGATCAGCGAGATGTAGGGAATGGTGACGATGGTGAAGAACAGCGTCACCAGCAGGTAGGTGGCGTAGGCCCAGGCCAGCTTCGCGCCGTAGGCGGCGTCGGGCGTGGTGAAGGTCAGGAACACCGAAATGCCGAACGGCAGCGCGAACACCAGGAAGTACGGCCGGTAGCGGCCCCAGCGGGTCTCGATGCGGTCGGTCAGCAGGCCCATCAGCGGATCGGTGACCGCGTCGAACAGGCGCACCACGACCAGCAGCAGGGCGACGTCGGCCGGGCGCAGGCCGTACACGTCGGTGTAGAAGAACGTGATGATCAGCATCATCGAGGAGATCACCACGTTCACCGCCATGTCGCCGGCGCCGAACCCGATCTTCTCCAGTACCGACAGCTTGTGGTCCTGCATCGCCCCTCCCGAGGGTGCCGCGGCCGGTCGGGGCGCGGTCGGCCCGGGCCGCGTCTGCGCGCGGTTCCGGACGGAACCATTCTGGCCACGCGGAGGGATATGCAACAAATAGGAAAATCGTGATAATCGATTGCAATGACGATATAGGATGCCTGCCGTGCCCAGTCCGCCCTGGTTCGTCCGCGCCCGCGTCAAGACCCGCCAGCTGATGCTGCTGATCGCGATCGAGGAGCACGGCAACATCCACCGCGCGGCCGAGTCGCTGAACATGTCGCAGCCGGCCGCCTCCAAGCTGCTCAAGGACCTCGAGGACCTGATCGGCGTGCCGCTGTTCGAGCGCCTGCCGCGCGGCATGCGCGCCACCTGGTACGGCGAGAGCCTGATCCGCCACGCCCGCATCGCCCTGGCCAGCCTCGGCGAGGCCGGCGCCGAGATCGAGGCGCTGCGCGCCGGCCACGCCGGCAACGTCTCGGTGGGCGCGATCTCCGGCCCGGCCATGACCCTGCTGCCGCCGGTGCTGGCGGCGCTCAACCGCGAACACCCGGACCTGCGCGTGTCGGTGTCGATCGAGAGCAGCGACGTGCTGCTCGAGCAGCTGGCGCAGAACCGCATCGACCTGATGATCGGGCGCCTGTTCCCGCGCCACGACAAGCGCAACCTGCACTACGAGCCGATCGCCGACGAGGAAGTCTGCGCGATCTGCCGCCCCGGCCATCCGCTGCTGGCCGGCGGCACCCCCAGCCTCGCCGACCTCGCCGCCCTGCCCTGGGTGCTGCCGCCCGAGGGCAGCGTGCTGCGGCACCGCTTCGAGCTGATGTTCCAGAACGCCGGCCTGGACGTGCCGCGACGGGTGATCGCGACCGCCGCGCTTGTGCTGGTGCCGCGCCTGCTCGAGGACGGCGACCACCTGGCCGTGGTGCCGGTGGACGTGGCCCGCCACTACGCCCGCCACGGCGCGGTGCGGATCCTGCCGGTGGAGCTGTCGTGCGGCATGGATTCGTTCGGGTTCATCACCCGCACCGACTGGCTGCTCTCCCCCGGTGCGCGCACCGTGCTCGACGCGCTCAAGTCGGCGGCGGCCCGGATCTACCCGGCCCCGGCGGCACCGCCGCGGCCGGCCCCGTCGCGACGCCGGCGCGAGCCGGCAGACGCATAACCACTCCCGTATCGATATCCGGTGAATTGTTATTTTTCGGGCATGGATACGCCCGGTAGCATCGCCGGGGCAACAGGTCGGGGACGGGTCCGGTCGGATCCGCGCCGGCCTCCCTACGTCCACGGGCAGGAAGGATCCCCGACCGCATGAGCGCCCCTCCCAGGAAACCGGGCCGTCGCAGCCAGCAATGGTTCGGTCGCGACGGCAAGCAGGGTTTCTACTATCGCAGCTGGCTGAAGGGCATGGGTGTCCCGCACGAGATGTTCGACGGGCGCCCGGTGATCGGCATCTGCAACACCTGGTCGGAGCTCACGCCCTGCAACAGCTCCTTCCGCGAGCTGGCCGAGTACGTCAAGCGCGGCGTGTACGAGGCTGGCGGCTTCCCGCTCGAATTCCCGGTGATGTCGCTGGGGGAGACCCAGATCCGCCCGACCGCGATGCTGTACCGCAACCTCGCGGCGATGGACGTGGAGGAATCGATCCGCGCCAACCCCATCGACGGCGTGGTGCTGCTGATGGGATGCGACAAGACCACGCCGGCGCTGCTGATGGGCGCGGCCAGCGTGGACCTGCCGACGATCGGCATTTCCGGCGGCCCCTCGCTCTCGGGCAACTGGCGCGGCAAGCCGGTGGGTTCCGGCACCGGCGTGATCGAGATGTCGGAGATGGTGCGCGCCGGCACCCTCAGCCAGGACGAGTTCAACGAGGCCGAGGCCTGCATGCAGCGCTCGAAGGGCAGCTGCATGACCATGGGCACCGCGTCGACGATGGCATGCATGGTCGAGGCGCTCGGCATGTCGCTGCCGGAGAACGCGGCGATCCCGGCGGTGGACGCGCGCCGGTTCCGCCTCGCCCACCTGTCGGGCCGGCGCATCGTCGAGATGGTGCGCGAGGACCTGCGCATGTCGAAGGTGCTCACCCGCAAGGCCTTCGCCAACGCGATTCGCGCCAACGCCGCGATCGGCGGATCGACCAACGCGGTGATCCACCTGCTCGCCATCGCCGGCCGGCTGGGCGTGGACCTGAGCCTGGACGACTGGGACGCGATCGGCTCGCGGCTGCCCTGCCTGGTCAACCTCAAGCCATCGGGCCAGTACCTGATGGAGGACTTCTACTACGCCGGCGGCCTGCCCGCGGTGCTGCGCGAGATCGCCGCCCACCTCGACCTCGACGCACCCACGGTCAACGGCCGCACCCTGGGCGAGAACATCGCCGAGGCGCCGTGCTGGAACCGCGACGTGATCCGGCCGCTGGCCGAGCCGGTCCGGCCCGAGGCCGGCATCGCCGTGCTGCGCGGCAACCTCGCCCCCGACGGCGCGGTGATCAAGCCCTCGGCGGCCTCGCCGCACCTGCTGCGGCACCGCGGCCGCGCGGTGGTGTTCGAGGACATCGACGACTTCAAGCGCCGCATCGACGACGAGGCGCTCGAGGTCGACGCCGACAGCATCCTGGTGCTGAAGAACTGCGGCCCGCGCGGCTATCCGGGCATGGCCGAGGTCGGCAACATGCCACTGCCGCCGAAGCTGCTGCGCCAGGGCGTCACCGACCTGGTGCGGATCTCCGACGCGCGCATGAGCGGCACCGCCTACGGCACGGTGGTGCTGCACGTCTCGCCCGAGGCCGCCGCGGGCGGCCCGCTGGCGCTGGTGCGCGAGGGCGACGTGATCGAACTCGACGTGCCCGGCCGCCGCCTGCACCTGGAGGTGGACGCGGCCGAACTCGCGCGCCGGCGCGCGCAGTGGACGGCGCCGCCGCCGCCCGCGCGCGGCTGGGAGCGCCTCTACGTCCAGCACGTGCAGCAGGCCCACCTCGGCGCCGACCTCGACTTCCTGGTCGGCGGCAGCGGCGACGGGGTCGCCGGCGACTCGCATTGAGGCCGCGGCGGGCGATGGACGGCAGCGCGCGGAACGGAACTGTCGACGCGGCGCCCTCGCCCACCCGGCGCGGCTTCCTCCAGGCCCTGGGCACCGCTGCGGTGGCGCCTCTCCTCCCGGCCTCCGCGGCGGCCCCGGGGCATTCTCGCCCCATGCCGGCGGTCGGCCTGGCGGACGTGCGGCTGGGGCCGGGTCCGTTCGCGGATGCCCAGGCGCGCAACCTGCGCTACCTGGCCGCGCTCGAGGTCGAACGCCTGCTGGCGCCGTACCGGATCGAGGCCGGCCTGGCGCCGCGCGCGGACAAGTACCCGAACTGGGAATCGATGGGGCTGGACGGGCACACCGCCGGCCACGTGCTGTCCGCGCTGGCGTCGCTGGCCGCGCAGGGCGAACCGCTGGCGGGCGAACGCCTCGACGCGATGCTCGCCGGACTGGCCGAATGCCAGCAGGCCAACGGCGACGGCTACCTCGGCGGCGTGCCGGGCGGTCGCCGGCTCTGGACGCGCATCGCCAGCGGCGAGTTCAAGGCCGAGGCGTTCTCGCTCGACGGCGCCTGGGTGCCGTTCTACAACCTGCACAAGATGTACGCCGGCCTGCGCGACGCCTGGCTGCTCGCCGGCCGCCGCGACGCGCGCGACATGCTGCTGCGCTTCGCCGACTGGTGCGAGGCACTGGTCGCCCACGTCGACGACGCCACCCTGCAGCGCATCCTCGATACCGAGCACGGCGGCATGAACGAGGTGCTGGCCGACTGCTTCGCGATCAGCGGCGAACGCCGCTACCTGCGCCTGGCGCGCCGCTTCAGCCACCGCGCCCTGCTCGAGCCGCTGCTGCGCCGCGAAGACCGCCTCGACGGCCTGCACGCCAACACCCAGATCCCGAAGGTGATCGGCTTCGCCCGCATCGGCGAGCTCGACGGCGACCAGGCCTGGATCGATGCCGCGCGCTTCTTCTGGGAGACCGTGGCCCTGCGCCGCAGCGTCGCCTTCGGCGGCAACAGCGTGCGCGAGCACTTCCACCCGGTCGACGACGCCTCGACCCTGCTGGCCTCGCGCGAGGGTCCGGAGACCTGCAACAGCTACAACATGCTGCGCCTGACCGCGCTGTTGCACCGGCTCGATCCGCAGCCGCGCTACGCCGACTTCTACGAGCGGGTGCTGTACAACCACATCCTGTCCACCCAGCATCCCGGGCACGGCGGGCTGGTGTACTTCACCCCGGTCCGGCCGCGCCACTACCGGGTCTATTCGCAGCCGACGCAGTGCTTCTGGTGCTGCGTGGGCAGCGGGCTGGAGAACCACGCCCGCCACGGCGCCTTCGCCTGCTCCCACGACGGCGAGACGTTGTCGGTGAACCTGTACATGCCGGCGCACGTCCACTGGCGCGAGCGTGGCGTGCGCCTGGAACAGCGCACGCGCTTCCCCGACGAGCCACGCACGCGGCTGGAACTCGCGCTGGACGCGCCCCGCGCGTTCACCCTGCGCCTGCGGCATCCGGCCTGGCTCGAGGGGCCGCTGCAGGTGCGGATCAACGGCAGGCCCCGGCCGCTGTCCTCCGCGCCCGGGCAGTGGGCCGACATCGCGCGCACCTGGTCGGACGGCGACCGGGTGGAGGTGGAGCTGCCCATGCACACGCGGGTCGAGCCGCTGTTCGCCGACCACGACTGGGTGGCGCTGATGCACGGCCCGCTCCTGCTGGCGGCGCGCACCGGCGAGGAAGACCTCGACGGCCTCGTCGCCGACGACGGCCGCGGCAGCCATATCGCGCCCGGCCCGTACCTGCCGATGGACGGCGCGCCGATGCTGGTGGGCGCGCGCGACGCGCTGGCGTCGCACGTGCGGCCCGTGCCCGGCGCCCCGCCGCTGACGTTCGAGGCCGATGCGCTGCTGCGCCCGGCAAGCGCCCGCGGCCTGCGGCTGGAGCCCTTCTTCCGCATCCACGACGCGCGCTACGCGTGCTACTGGCGGACCACGACCGAGGCCGGCTATCCGGCGGTGCTGGCGGCGTTCGAGGCCGCCGAGCGCGAGCGCCAGGCGCTGGAGGCGCGCACCCTCGACCGGGTGCAACCCGGCGAGCAGCAGCCGGAGATCGAGCACGGGTACGCCGGCGAGGAATCGGCCACCGGCCAGCTGCTCGGGCGGCGCTGGCGCGACGCGCGCGGCTGGTTCGGCTACCGGCTGGCGCCGCGGCGCGACGCCTCCGCGCCGCCGCGGGCGCTGATGCTGGTGCTGTTCGGCGGCGACTGGAACGTGGCCATGGACGTGGAGGCCGGCGGCGAGGTGGTCGAACGCATCGTCTTCGAAGGCGGTGGCCGCGACGACTTCGACACCCGGCTCATCCCCCTGCCCCAGGCGCTCGCCGCGCGCGCCGGCGCCGAGGGTCTCGAGCTGCGCTTCATCGCCCGCGACGGACGCCGCACCCCGCGCGTGTTCGAAGTGCGGCTGTTGTCGGGCGAGTGATCCGTGGCGGCCGCGCCCTCAGCCCAGCGCGGCTTCGAGCAGCCGTCGGATCACCGCCTGCGCCCGCGTCGCCTTCGCCTCGTCGTAGGCGAAGCTGTCCTCGTCCATGTAGATGCGCTGGCTGATCTCCAGCTGCACGGCCTCGATGCCGCGCGCGGGGTCGCCGTAGTGGCGGGTGATGAAGCCGCCCTTGAAGCGGCCGTTGTGGACCCAGTCGAAAGCGTCCTGCGCGCAGAGCACGGCCTCCAGCCGGGCACGCAGCTGCGGCGAGGCGCTGGCGCCGCCGGCGGTGCCGAGGTTGAGGTCCGGCAGCCGGCCCTCGAACAGGAACGGCAGCTCGCCGCGGATCGAGTGGCCCTCCCACAGCACCACGCGGCCGTGCGCGGCGCGCACGCGTTCGAGTTCGCCGCGCAGCGCGTCGTGGTACGGGCGCCAGTAGCGCTCCACCCGCGCGCGCACCTCGGTTTCGTCGGGCGCCTGGTCCTCGAGGTAGACCGGCTCTCCGGAGAAGCGCACGACCGGGCACAGCCCCGTCGTGTTCTGGCCCGGATACAGCGAGACATCGTCCTCGCCGCGGTTGAGGTCGATCACGTAGCGCGAGAAGCGCGGCACCAGCACCGAGGCGCCCAGCTCGCGCGCGAACGCGTACAGGCGCGCGATGTGCCAGTCGGTATCGGGCACGCGCCGCGCCTGCGGCGTCAGCCGCGCGGCGATGTCGTCGGGTACGAGGGTGCCGTCGTGCGGCAGGCTCACCAGCAATGGCGCCGTGCCGCGATGCAGGGTGAAGATTTCCATGGCCGGGATTGTACGGTCCCGCGACCGCACCCGGCCCGTGTCCCGCCCGCCACTTCCGTCCGCGGCCGTCGCCATCCCCGCGCCGCGCATGCCTTCCCCCTGCCGTCCCCTTCCCCGCATCCCGTGCCCGGATGCGCACCGCAAAGGATCCGCCGATGAAACGCCTGCTTCCGATGGCCTGCCTCCTCGCCGCCTGCGCCACCGCGATGCCGGTGGCGCGCGCCGCCACCAATCCGCTGTTCGCCGACCGGCACACCGCCGACCCGGCGCCGCTGGTCGTCGGCGATACGCTCTACCTCTACGTCGGCCACGACATGGCCCGCGGCGAGGAGATGTTCAACATCGTCGAGTGGCGGGTGTACTCGACCACGGACATGGCGACCTGGACCGACCATGGCCCGGTCATGAAGCCGACCGACTTCAAGTGGGCCAGCCGCGACGCCTGGGCCTCGCAGGCGATCGAAAGGGACGGCAAGTTCTACTTCTACGCCACGGTCGAGCACGACCGGACCCGGCCCGGCAAGGCGATCGGCGTGGCGGTGTCCGACAGCCCGACCGGGCCATTCGTCGATGCGCGCGGCACCGCCCTGGTCAGCAACGACATGACGCCGCAGGGGCCGCACACCTGGGACGACATCGACCCGACCGTCTTCATCGACGACGACGGCACCGCCTGGCTGATGTGGGGCAACGCCAACTTCTACTACGCGCGCCTGAAGCCCAGCATGATCGAACTCGACGGCCCGATCCTGCAGGCCGAACTGCCCAAATACGTCGAAGGACCGTGGGTGCACAAGCGCGGCGACACGTATTACCTGACCTACGCCTCGATGGACAAGTCGGTCTCGGAGGACGAACTCGTCTCCTACGCCACCGCCCCGTCCATCACCGGGCCGTGGACGTATCGCGGCGAGATCAGCGGCCCGGCGGAGAACAGCTTCACGATCCACCCGGGGATCGTGGAGTTCAAGGGCCAGTGGTACTTCTTCTACCACAACGGCGTGCTGACGGTCGGCGACCATGCCGGCGGACTCGGTCGCCGCGCGGTGGCAGTCGAGCACCTCCATTACGACGCCGACGGCGGCATCGTCCCGATCGAGCACACCCGCGAGGGCGTGTCCGTGCCGCGCAAGCCCTGAGTCCCTGCCTGCGCACGGAGGCGATGCGCGCCGTCGCGCATTGCGTGATGGCGCGCGCCCCGCCGCAGCGCTCAGCGCATCAGCACCACTTCCTCGGCGCTGGTCGGATGGATCGCGACCGTGTCGTAGAGGTCGTCCAGGGTGATGCCCCGCTTCAGCGCCACCGCGAAGCCCTGCAGGATCTCGTCCGCCCCCTCGCCCAGCAGGTGGATGCCCGCCACGCGGCGTTCGTCGCCCACGCACACCAGCTTGAACAGGCTGTGGCGCGGCCGGTCGACCAGGGCCTGGCGCATCGGCCGGAACAGGCTGCGATACACGTGCACCGCGGCGTCGCCGTGGCGCTCGCGGGCCTGGGCCTCGGTCAGGCCGACCGCGGCCAGCGGCGGATGCGAGAACACCACGGTCGGCACGTCGTCGTAGTCCAGCCGCGCATCGTCGCGACCGCCGAAAACGCGGTCCATCGCACGACGCGCCGCGGAGATCGCCACCGGGGTGAGCATCGCGCGGCCGGTGACATCGCCCACGGCAGCGATGTGCGGCACGCTGCTGCGCTGGAAGGCGTCGACCACGACGTTGCCGTCGCCATCGAGTTCCACCCCGGCCGCCTCCAGGCCGATGCCGGCCGTGTTCGCCTGCCGCCCGATGGCGAGGATCACGTGCGCGCAGCCGTCGATCGTCCCGCCATTGCGGTCGCGGATGCACAGCGCCCCCGGCCCGCCCTCGATCGCCGCCAGCTCCCGGCCCAGGTGCAGGCCGATGCCCTGCTGGCGGTAGTCCTCCTGCAGCCGCTCCACCAGTTCCGCGTCGGAGTGCGACAACAGCCGTTCGCCGCGCGCCAGGATGTCGACCTGGCATCCCAGCGCCTGCAGCACCCCGGCCAGCTCGACCGCGATGTAGCCGCCGCCGACCAGCGCCACGCGGCCCGGCGGCGCGTGGAAGGCGAAGAAGTCGTCGGAGACGCCGGCCAGTTCCGCGCCCGGGACATCCGGCCGCCGCGGCCGCGACCCGGTGGCGAGCAGCAGGTGGCGCCCGCGCAGGCGGTTGCCGTTGTCGCATTCCACGGTATGCGCGTCGACCAGGCGGCCGCGCGAGGGCACCAGCACGATCCCCGCCTCGTCCAGGCGCCGGCGGTAGCTGGCGTGGATGCCGTGGATGTAGCGCTGGCGCGCGGCGACCAGGGTCGGCCAGTCGAGGGTCGGCGTCTGCGGCAGGTCGAAGCCCAGCTGCGCGGCCACGGCCAGGTCGCCGGCGAGGCTGGCCGCCAGCCACATCGCCTTCTTCGGCACGCAGCCGACGTTGACGCAGGTGCCGCCGAGTTCGCCCGGCTCGAGCAGGGCCACGCGCGCGCCGTGCGACGCCGCCCGGAACGCGCCGGCCAGGCCACCACTGCCGCCGCCGAGCACCACGAGGTCGAAATCGAACGCGGGCTGGCTCATGCGAATCGCTCCGGCGAGTACGGGACGGGGTCCAGGTGCGGCGTCTCCCCGGTCACCAGCTCGGCCAGCAGCCGGCCGGTGGCCGTGCTCATGCTCACGCCGAGCATGCCATGTCCCGTCGCCAGCCAAAGGTGCCGGTGCCCGGGTGCACGGCCGATGATGGGCAGGTCGTCCCAGGACAGCGGCCGCCAGCCGTACCACTCCTCGCGCTTCGCCGGCCCGACCGGCTCGCGCAGGTATTCGGCCGCGCCGCGCTCGAGCGCATCGAGGCGGCGGCGGTTGAGCGTGGCGTCGTGGCCGGAGAACTCCATCGTGCTGCCGAGCCGGTAGCCGTCCTCCCAGACCGTCACGCACACCCGGCGTTCGAACAGGGTCAGCGGCCTCCGCGGCACCAGCGACGGCCGCGCGTAGGTGATCGAGTAGCCCTTGCCCGGCTGCATCGCACGCCGCAGCCAGCGCAGTCCGAGCGAACGCCCCAGCAGCGGCGACCAGGCGCCGGTAGCGAGCACGATGTCGCGCGCATGGCGTTCGCCGAGCGACGTGGACACGCGCATGCCGTCGTCGCGCGTCTCGGCCGCGGTTACCTCGCAACCGGTCTCGATCACGCCGCCGGCCCCGGTGACCGCGCGCGCCAGCTCGACCACGTATCGGTCCGGTCGCAGCTGCGCGTCGCCGGGGAAGTGCACCGCGCCCGCCAGGCCCTCGCGCAGCGCCGGATCCGCGGCGAGGTACTCGCGCCCGTCGATCACCCGCGACTCGATGCCCAGCGCCGCCAGTGCAGGCAGGTGGCGCACGTAGGCGTCGAGCTGCGCCGGATCGCGGAACACGCAGTCGGCGCCGGGTTCGGAGTACTGGCAGTCCAGCCGGTAGCGCGCGATCCACTCCGGGAACGCCGCGCGCGAAGCATTGAGGATCGCCGCGCGCGCCCTCGCCGACGCGTCCCAGTCGCGCGGGTTGCAGCGCGCGGCGAAGCGCAGCATCCAGCCCCAGAGCGCGGGATCCAGGCGCGGGCGCACGTAGAACGGCGCATCGGGCGTGAACATCCAGCGCAGCGCCTGGGCCACCATGCCGGGCGCATGCAGCGGCCCGGCATGGCTGGGCGTCAGGGTGCCGCAGTTGCCGTGCGAGCTGCCGCCGCCAACGCGGCCGGCATCGAGCACCCGCACGCTGCGACCGCGCCCGAGCAGGCACAATGCGCTCGCCAGCCCGGAGACGCCCGCGCCGACCACCAGGATGTCAGTGCGTTCCACCATCCCTGAAGTGTAACGGCGCGCGCGACGCGCCCCGTTTGGTTTCAGGCGCGTCGCATCGGCGGCGGCGCGCCGTAGCTGATGCGCCGCCACAGCCATTCCATCGGTCCGAAGCGGTAACGCGCCAGCCACCAGTGGCTGGCCAGCACCTGCAGCGCGAACACCGCGACCACGATCGCCACCTGACCCGCGCGCCCGACCTGGCCCCACAGCCCGAATCCCCAGCCATGGAACAGCAGCGCGGCCACCAGCGACTGCAGCAGGTAGTGGGTCAGCGCCATGCGTCCGGCCGGCGCCAGCCACAGCAGCGGCCGCGCCAGCGCGCGCGTGCCCAGCGCCAGCGCGAACAGCGCCAGGTAGCCCAGCGCCAGCGGCAGGCTGGCCAGCATCAGCAGCGCCGAAGCCAGGGTCATGGGACCGGCCTCGCGCATGCCGTCGAAGTGCGTGCCCACCGCCAGCGAGGCGGCGGTCAGCGCCGCGCCCGTGGGCAGGGTCCAGGCGGCCAGCCGCGCGAACCAGCCGCAGTGCGCCGCCACGTCGGCGAACCGCCCGGTGCCGTACAGCCACGCCCCGAGCATGAACACGCCCAGCACCATGGGCAGGAGCACGACGAGTCCCGGCAAGGTGATGGTGGCGAAGGCGTGCGCATTGCCGGCCACGGCCGCGGGCCAGCTGCCGCCGCCCAACGCCGCCGCCGCGGCCGCCGCGGCCCGGTCGGTGTCCGCGGCCATCCGTGCGAATGCCTGCTGCGCTTCGAGCGGAAGCAGGCCCAGGACCAGCCCGTACAGGACGAGCATCCCCGCCACCATGATGTAGAGGCCCGCGCCCAGCCACGGCCATGCGCGGCGCGGGATCCCGTCCAGCGCCAGCAGCAGCAGGCCTCCCAGCGCGTAGGCGTGGAGGATGTCGCCGCTCCACAGCAGCAGCCCGTGCGCCAGCCCGAATCCCAGCAGGGCCAGGCAGCGGCGCAGGTACACCCGCCGGAACGCGGGTCCGGACACCGCGCGCCCGGACATCAGCGCGAACCCCATCCCGAACAGCAGCGAGAACAGCACCCAGAACTTGCCCTGCACGAGCACGTACACGGCCATCGCGGCGACGTGGTCGGGGCCGGTCGCGGCCGGGTCGATGCCGCTGCCCATGTGCTGCGGCGGGCGCGTGAACCACTCGATGTTCATCAGGAAGATGCCCAGCAGCGCGAAGCCGCGCAGGGCGTCGAGCGCCTGCAGGCGACGGTCCGCGTCCACGGGCGCGGGAGCCGGCAGCGGCGGGGGGACCGGCGACGCCGCGGTCACAGCTTCCAGCCGACCAGGTTCCAGTCCCACAGTGCCACCGCCGCCGCGACCCATACCAGCACCGCCAGCACGTGTCGCAGCCGGCGACCCGGGCCCCAGCCGCGCGCGCGCCAGGCCGCGCCCAGGTGCCAGGCGTCCACCAGGACCAGCAGGTACAGCAGCGGCACGCTCCACAGCAGCACGGTCAGCAACGCGCCCGGATAGCGGTAGAACACCAGTTCCGGATCGCCCGTCGCGCACTTCGCGTACCAGAGCAGCCCGGCGCAGAAGCCCAGCCACGCCAGGGCCGAGACGTACATCCAGAACGCGGCGCGCCGCGCGGGTGGCCCGGCCTTGTCGCGCCGGTCGCGGCGCAGCCAGCCGCCGGCCAGCACCAGCAGCGAGACCGCCCCCGCGAGCGCGAGCGCCAGCACGAGCGCGGGCTTGCCGCGCCAGGGCCGGGTGCGCTCGAACGAATCGTGCCCGGCCGAATCGTGGAAGCCGATGATCCGGCCCTGGCCATCCTCGCGGAACACGACCCGCCCCGCGCCCTCGGCTTCGCGGAACACCAGTCCGCCCTCGGCGAGCAACCGCCGCGCCTGGCCACCGCCGCTGGCGACGAGCACGCCGTCGCCCGCGGCCTCGACGTCGATCGTCGTGCCCGTGAACACCTTCTCGGCGGAGGTGTAGTTGCGCCGCATGCCCGTGTAGCTGCCGGCGAAGCGGGCGGTGTCCACGGCCGCCGCACGGGCGGCCGGCGCCCGTGCGCGCTCGAAGTAGCGCTCGAGCACCCGCGCCGGCAGCTGCGTGGCCAGGCCGCGGCCGGTGTCGGTATTGGTCGAGACGAAGATCCCGACGCCCTCCTCCGGCGCCAGCATCAGCATCGAATGGAACCAGCCGGTGGAGCCGCCATGGGCGAGCACCCGCGTCGCGCCGAGGTTCCAGTCGAAGAAGCCGTAGCTGAAGCCGCCGGTCTGGGGCGCGTTGCGGAACAGCGAGGGCCCGAACAGGCGCGCGTGCGCCGACGGCGCCAGCACGCGGGCGCCGTCCAGTTCGCCTCCGCGCAGCAGCATGCGCAGGTAGCGGCCCATGTCGTCCGCGGTGGACGAGGCGCTGCCGGCGGGCGCGACGTGGGCGATGTATTCGAAATGCTGCGGCGCGAAGCCGCCGCCCTGGCGGAGGTAGCCCTGCGACCAGCGTCCCTCGAGCGCCGCGCCCGCGCGCCTGGCGTCGCCCGTGGCGAGCGGCTCGCGGAACGTGGTCAGGCGCATGCCCAGCGGCGCGAACAGCCGTCGCTCGGCCAGCTCCTCGAAGGCCGCGCCCCGGGCCCTGGCGACGATCGCGCCCAGCAGCCCGAGCGAATAGTTCGAGTACACCGCGACCTTGCCGGGCGCGCGCACCCGGCGCGGGCGGTGCCGCGCGAGGTAGTCCTCCAGCGACGGCACCGCGTCGGCGCGGTCGACGAACAGGTGGCCCAGCGCCGAATCCTCGAACCCGGCGGTATGCGTGAACAGGTGCCGCACCAGCACCGGCGGCAGGCCGTCGTCGGGCAGCCGCAATGCCTCGGGCAGGTAGTCGTTGGCCGGGGCGTCGAGGTCGAGGCGGCCTTCGTCGACCAGCTCCAGCGCCAGCAGGCTGGTGAAGGTCTTGGACACCGAACCGATCCGGAACAGCGTGCCGGCCGGATCCACCGCACGCTGCGGCGCCTGCGCCGCGATGCCGTAGCCGCGCAGCAGCAGCGGGCCCTCGCGATCCACCACCGCCACCGTGACCCCGGCGATGCCGTCGCGCCGCATCGCCGACTCGACCAGCCCGTCGACATAGGCCGACAGGTCGGCGGCGTCGATCGCGCGCGGCACGGGCGCCTGCGCGTCCCCGGCTTCGATGCCTGGCGGTGGCGGCGGCGCCTGCGCCTGCGCGGGCGCGGGCGGTGGACACAGCATCAGCACGGCCGCGAATGCGGCCAGCAGCAGGCGCGACATGGTTCCCCCCCGTGGTGCCCGGGGGATTACATCACATCGCGCCGCGGCCCGGCCGTGTCGCGCGCGGCCGTCGGGATCAGTGCTGGTGGCCGCCGTCGCCGTGGACGTGGCCGTGCTCGATCTCCTCCGCGCTGGCCTCGCGCACCTCGACGATCTCGATGTCGAAGTGCAGGTCCTTGCCGGCCATCGGATGGTTGAGGTCCACGTCGACCACGCTCAGGCCCACCTTCTGCACGGTCACCGCGCGCGGGCCGAAGTTGGTGTTGAGCACCACCTGCTGGCCCGGCGCGAGCTTCTGCGGGCCGAAGTGCTTCTTGGGCACGCGCTGGACCAGGCCCTCGCGGCGCTCGCCGTAGGCCTCGGCGGCCGGCACGTCGACGGCGAAGCTCTCGCCGGCCTCGCGCCCGTCCAGCGCCTTTTCCAGGCCCGGGATGATGTTGCCGTGGCCGACCAGGATCGCCACCGGCTGCCCGGACTCCTTCGACGACTCCAGCGGCTCCTGGCCGGCTTCGGAGACGGTGTAGTGGAAACGGACGACGCGGTCTTTCTCGATCTTCATGGGGCGGCTCGCTGGCGCGGCGCGGGCCGCGGCTTGTCTGGACGGGAGGGTCCGTGCAGGATGCCGCGCATGGCAGAGAACCGCGCCCGCACCCCCGCCACGGACGACGGAGCCGCGCATTATCCGGTCTCCGCCGCAGCAACGCCAACCCGCGGCCCGCGCAGGGCCGCGCAGGTCGCGCTGCTGGCCCTCGCGGCCCTGCTGGCCGGCTGCGCCCGGGACCAGGTCCGTCCCGCCCCCGCGCGCACCGCCACCACGCCGCAGCGCGACTGGCCGGTGGTGGCCCCGCGCAACCCGGCCGCGGCCAATGCGGTGCTGATGCGCGCCATCAGCCTGGTCGGCACGCCCTACCGCTACGGCGGCAACACGCCCGAGGGCGGGTTCGACTGCAGCGGGCTGGTGAACTACGTCTTCCGCGACGTGCTCGACCTGCGCCTGCCGCGCACCTCGCGCGAACTCGCCGCCTGGCAGGGGCCGAGGATCGAGCCGCGCCAGCTGGCCGCGGCCGACCTGGTGTTCTTCGGCAGCGGTTCCCAGGTCACCCACGTCGGCATCTACGTCGGCGAGGGACGGTTCGTGCACGCCCCCAGCACCGGCGGCACCGTGCGCCTGGACCACCTGGACGCGGACTACTGGCGCCGGCACTACACCGGAGCCAAACGGGTGCTGGACTGAGTGCCGCACCGGTCGCCGCACCGGGATCGGTTCAGGACGCCCGCAACCCCGCTTCCTGCGCGCTCCCGCGGCGCCGTACGCCTTCCGGGCCGCGCCTGTTTGTGAGCGGAATCACGCACTTGGACAGGTTTGTGTAACCGTGATTTAACATCACGCCGTCTTCACTCGTGCACACTTCGCCGCTGATCCGCACCCGTGAAGACCGCGTGACGACCGAATCCGCACCGTCCGTTCCGGCCCGCCTGCGTCCCTGGCGCCCCGGAACCGGCCTTCGAATCGCCCTCTTCTGCGCCGCCGCGGCCCTCGCTCCCGCTTCCGCCCTCGCCGGTCCCGGCCTCGCCGCCGACTCCGCCGACGGCCCTGCCGCCCCGGCCTCCGCCTCCGTCACCCGCAACCTGATCGCCGATCCGCTGCGCTCGGCCGACCGCGACATGCTGTTCGCCAGCGACGTCGACCAGCTGATCCGGGCCCGGGCCGCGCAGCCGGCGCCGTCCGGCGACGCCGCCACGGGGGAAGAGGCGGAACAGGGCGCCGTCCAGTCCCTGCTCAAGCGCGGCCTTGCCCTGCTCGGCACGCCGTACCGCTGGGGCGGCAGCAGCCCCGATTCCGGCTTCGATTGCAGCGGCCTGGTCGGCTACGTGTTCCGCACCGCGCTCGGCATCGAGCTGCCGCGCATCTCGCGCGACATGGCGCGCGACGGCGTCAAGGTCGACCGCGGCTCGCTGGTCCCGGGCGACCTGGTGTTCTTCGGCCGCCGCGGCAAGCGCGTCGACCACGTCGGCATCTACATCGGCGAGGGCCGCTTCCTGCACGCCCCGCGGACCGGCCGCGACGTCACCGTCTCCCAGCTCGACAACGGCTACTGGGCCAGCAGGTTCCTGCAGGCGCGTCGCGTGGCGCAGCTCGGCAGCGACAGCTGAGCCGCGCCGAAGGCAAGGCGCGGGAGAGTGGGGGCCGCGGCAACGCGGCCCCTTGCGTTGGTGGGCGCGGAGTCGACGATTGCGGCGATGCCGCCTGATCCGGGCGGACACCGCGTACACTGCCGGCAGTCCGCCGGGAGGAACACCGGATGGTCCGCACGATCGCAGCCCTGCTGCTCGGCCTGGTCGTCGCGCTGGCGACCATGCTGCTGGTCGAGTACCTCGGCATGTCGCTGTTCCCGCTGCCGCCCGGCGTCCACTTCGACAGCGAGGAAGACCTGGCCCGGCTCGTGGCCGAGTCCACGACCGGCAAGAAGCTCTGGGTGCTGATGGGCTGGGCCCTCGCGTCCTTCGCAGGCGCCGCCGCCGCCGCGCGCACCAGCCGCCGCCACGCCACCGGTGCCGCGCTGTGCGTGGGGGCGATGATCGTGCTCGGCGTCCTGCTCAATTCGGCCATGCTTCCGCATCCGGCGTGGATGACGGTGGCCGGCGTGCTGCTGCCGGTCCCGATCGCCTGGCTTGCCGCGCACCTGGCCACGCGGCGCGCGCCGGCGCCACCCGCCTGATTCCAACGCCAAGGGAGCGTGCCGATGCAGTCTTCCCTGCTGACCACCCTGCTGCTGCCGCTCGCGCTGGGCGTGATCATGTTCGGCCTGGGACTCGGGCTGACCGTCGACGACTTCCGCCGCGTGGCACGCTATCCGCGCGCGGTGCTGCTGGGGCTGTTCCTGCAGACCGGCGTCCTGCCGTGGGTCGCGTTCGCGCTGGCGCTGCTGTTCCGGCTGTCGCCGGAACTTGCGGTCGGGCTGATGCTGCTGGCGGCCTCGCCGGGCGGCGCCACCGCCAACATCTACAGCCACCTCGCCCACGGCGACGTCGCGCTCAACATCACCCTGACCGCGATCAACAGCCTGCTGTGCCTGGCCACCCTGCCGGTGATCCTCAACCTGTCGCTCGGGTATTTCCTCGGCGCCGGCCAGTACGTGCCGCCGCCGGTGCAGAAGATCGTCGAGGTGGCGGTGATCATCGTCATGCCGGTGGCGATCGGCATGGCCGTGCGCCGCTTCGCGCCGGGCTTCGCCGCGCGCATGGAGAAGCCGGTGCGGCTGCTCTCGGTGCTGGTGCTGGCGCTGCTGATCGTCGCCGCGGTGGTCCAGGCCTGGAGCACCCTGCTGGCGTGGTTCGCGGTGGTCGGGCTGGCCTGCCTGCTGTTCAACCTGGCCAGCATGGGCGCAGGCTACGCGGCACCGCTGGCGCTGCGCCTGCCCAGGCGGCAGGCGGTGGCGATCGCGATGGAAATCGGGATCCACAACGGCACGCTCGCGATCTTCATCGCGCTCAGCGTGCTGGGCAACGCGGCGATGTCGGTACCGGCGGCCGTCTACAGCCTGCTGATGTTCTTCACCGCGGCGGCGTTCGCCTGGTGGGCGGCACGCGCACCGGCGGCTGCCGCCGCGCCCGCGGGCAGCCGCTGAGAAGGGAGATCGGGCAGCGCGATCGGTGGCTCGCTCCTTCCCCCACCCGCGGGGGAGGGGTCACGGGCGACGGTGTCCAGGCATCCCGCTCCTTCCCCCGCCTGCGGGGGAAGGCCGGGATGGGGGTCGGGTCCGACGCGGGATACCGCCGGTTATTCGACCTTGCGGAACTCGCCGTACGCGCCGAGCTGGTCCTCGATCGCCGCGGCATCGCCCACGACGATGATCGACAGGTCCTTCGGATCGAAGTACTTGCGCGCGATGTCGCGTATCTGCTCCGCATCGACCTGCTGGATGCGCGGCACGTAGCCGGACAGGAAGTCCGCCGGCAGGCCGACCAGCCAGTTCGAGGCCAGGGTCGAGGCCACCGAGCGCTGCAGCTGGTTGCTGATCAGGTAGCCGCCGGCGACGTAGCGCTTGTTGTCGAGCAGCTCCTGCTCCGGCACCGGTTCCTCGGCCAGGCGCCTGAACTCGGAGAAGAACTCCTCCAGCGCGGCGCCCGTCACCTCGTTGCGCACGTCCGCGCCCGCCTGCACCCGGCCACCCATGCGCGAGGTCGAGAAGCCGGCGCTCGCGCCGTAGGTGTAGCCCTTGTCCTCGCGCAGGTTCTGGTTCACGCGGCTGCTGAAGCCGCCGCCCAGGATGGTCCCGGTCAGGATCGCGGGCACGTAGTCCTCGTCGGTGGCCGCGATGGCGGGCCGTCCCAGGCGCAGCGTGGCCTGCACGCTGCCGCCGCGCTGCACCAGCACCCGGGCCGGCGTGGCCTCGCGCGGCGCGGCGGGCGCCGGCGCGAGCGTCGGGCCCTGCGCCTTCCACTCGCCGAACGCCGACCGGGCGAGGCGGAACGCTTCCTCCGGCTCGACCCGGCCGGTCACCACCAGCAGCGCGCGGTCGGGACGGAAGCGCAGCGCATGCGCCTTGCGCAGCCCCTCGGGCGTGACCGCGGCGATCGACTCCTCGGTGAACTGGGTCCGTGCGTAGGGATGGTCGCCGTAGGTCGCGGCCAGCAGTTCGCGCGAGGCGCGGAACGAAGGCTGCGCCTGCATCGCCTTGAGCGACTGCAGTGCGTTGGCCTTGGCCAGGACCACCTCGTCGTCGGGGAACACGGGCCCACGCACGATCTCCGCCAGCAGGCCCAGCATCGGCCCGGCGTGGACGGCCAGCGCGTCGGCATACACCAGCACACCGTCGTTGCTGGCGCTCGCGCCGACGCTGCCGCCGTACGACTGCGCCGCTTCGGCGATCTCGCGCGAGTCGCGCCTGGCCGTGCCTTCGGTCAGCATGCCGGCGAGCAACCCGGCGAAGCCAGGCGCGTCGGCCGGGTCCGCGCCATGGCCGGCATTGCGCACCGCCAGCACGTAGTCCACGCGCGGCACGCCGTCGCGCGGCACCACCCATACCTCCAGTCCGTTGTCGAGGGTGCGGCGCTCGATCTGCGGCACCGGCAGCGGCTTGTCGGCCGCGTACGGCGGCAGGTCGCGCGGCAGTTCGGCGGGCCCGGACGCGATCGCGGGCGCCGCGACGGCGCAGGCGGCCAGGAGGACCAGTGTCATCGTCGTCTTCATCGCGCTCTCCTCACTCGGCCTGCGGGGCGTCGACGCGGCGCGCGGCGAGCTGCGCTTCGGGCACGCGGTCGATCACGGTGCGGTTGGACGCCACGAGGTAGGTCCTGGCGGCGCGCTGCACGTCCTCCGACGTGACCGCCTCGATCCAGCCCGGGATGCGGTTGGCGACGCCGGCGTCGCCCCACAGCAGCTGCAGCTTGGCGAGGGTGTCGGCGCGGGAGATGAAGGGCTCCATGCCGTTGTACCAGTCGGCCAGCAGCGCGGTCTTGGTCCGCGCCAGGGTCGCGTCGTCCACGCCCTCGGCGACGATCCGCGCGATCTCCTCGTCCACCGCGCGCACGATGGCGTGGCCGTCGCTGTCGGGCTTGTAGAGCGCGAACACGGTGAACAGGGTCGGCCCGTTGTATTCCCACTCGCTGGTGAGGCCGTACAGGCCGTCCACGGTCAGGGCCAGCTCGCGGCCCTTGACCAGGCCCTGGTACAGCCGCGAGGCGTCGCCGTTGGCGAGCAGCGCGCCGAGCACCGACATCGCCGGCTGGTCGGGACTGCCGCGCCCGGGCATCTTCCAGGCGATCGCGACCGCCGGCACCTGGGCCAGCTTGTCGGCCTGGACCAGGCGCTTCTCCTGCGTGTTCAGGCCCTCGCTGAAATCGGGCGCCGGCGGCACCGGACGCGCCGGGATGCCGCCGAAGTACTTCTCGGCCAGGGCGAAACCCTCCTCCGGCGAGATGTCGCCCGCCAGGCCAAGCACCGCGTTGTTGGGGCCGTAGTAGTCGCGGTGGAAGGCGCGCACGTCGTCGAGCGTGGCCGCTTCCAGGTCCTCGAAGCTGCCGTAGCCGTCGTGGTTGTTCTCCCACTTCTCGAACGCCTGGAAGCCGATGTCGAGCCACATGAAGCCGCCGTAGGGCTGGTTCTGCACGTTGACCCGGATCTCCTCCTTCACCACGTCCTGCTGGTTCTTCAGCGTGGCCGGATTGAAGTCGAGCATGCGCATGCGGTCGGCCTCCAGCCACAGGATCGGTTCGAGCGCGGACGAGGGCGCGACCTCGATGTAGTTGGTGAAGTCCGGCCGCGTCGAGCCGTTGTTGCGGCCGCCGCCGCCGGTGATCACGCGGTCGAAGGTGCCCTCGGGCGCGTTCTCCGAGCCCTCGAACATCAGGTGCTCGAACAGGTGCGCGAAGCCGGTGCGGTTGCGCGGTTCCAGGCGCATGCCGATGCCGTACACCACGCTCACCCCGACCACGGGCGAGCTGCGGTCCTCGGACACCACCACGGTCAGGCCGTTGTCGAGCTTCTTCACCGCGACCGGGATCTCCCACCGGTCGCCGTCGGAAGCGAACGCCGGCGCCGCGGCCAGCAGCCACGGCAGCACGCCTGCAAGCAAGGACTTCATGGGCACCTCCTGCCCGATGTGGACGGCCCACGTTACTGCAGCCGCGGCCGGCCACCGTAGGAGGAAAGTCATGGCTGTCCCCGCCCGACGCCCCCGGACCCGCGGCTCCGGCCGGGCTCAGCCGCTACCGGCTTCCTCGCCCGCCTCGAGGCCGACATTGCTCGAGGCGCGCTCGAAGACCTCCCGGTCGAGCAGGCCGGTCTGCCGCGCCACCAGCACCGGGACCAGTACCTGGCCGGTCACGTTGGTCATGGTCCGCATCATGTCGAGCACGCGGTCGATGGCGTACAGGATGCCGATCGCCTCGAGCGGCAGGCCCGCCGCGCCGATCACCACGGTGGCCATGATCACCGCCGTCCCCGGCACGCCCGCGGTGCCGAAGCTGCCCAGCACCGAGGCCAGGGCGATGATCACGTACTGGCCCGTGGTCAGCTCCAGGCCCATGAACTGGGCGATGAACACCGCGCCCAGCGCCGGATAGATCGCGCCGCAGCCATCCATCTTGATACTCGCCCCCAGCGGCACGGCGAAGCCGGCGTAGTCGCGGTCCACGCCCAGGTTGTGGCTGGCGCTGGTGAGCGAGAGCGGCAGCGCGGCGAAGCTGCTGGAGGCGACGAATCCCACCTGCATCGCGGGCGCCGCGCCGCGGAAGAACTTCAGCGGGTTGAGCCCGTGCGCCAGCAGCAGCCCGCTGTACACCGCCACGATGTGGAAGGCGCAGGCCGCGTACAGCGCCAGCACGAACTTGCCCAGCGGCAGCAGCTGGCCGAAGCCGTAGCTGCCCACCAGCGCCGCGATCAGGCCGAAGGTGCCCAGCGGCGTGGCCTCGAGCACGAAGCGGGTGACCTGGATCATCAGTTCGCGCCCCTGGTCGAACAGCCCGCGCAGGCCCTCGGTCTTCGCGCCCAGCTTCACCAGCGCGAAGCCCACGAGGCCGGCGAAGAAGATCACCTGCAGGATGGTGAAGTTGCTCGGCACGATGACGTTCTGGCCATCGGCGGCTTTGCCCGCGCCCAGCGCCGCCAGCGCGCGGAACGGGTTTTCCGGCACGATGTTGAGCAGCACGTCCAGTGGCCCGGGCACCTCGCGCGGCCGGTAGTTGGCCGCGACCTGCAGGCTGGCCGCGTCCACGCCCACGCCGGGCCGGAACAGCCAGCCGGCCGCCAGCCCCACGGCCACCGCCAGCACCGCGGTGATCGCGAACCACAGGAAGGTGCGCCCGGCCAGCCCCGCGATCGAACGCTGGCCGGCCAGCGACCCCACCGCGCTGACGACCGCGAAGAACACCAGCGGGATCGCGATCATCTTGATCAGGTTGACGTACACCGCGCCCAGCGGCCCGAACCACGTCTGCGCCGCCGGTCCCATCGCCCAGCCCGCCAGCGCGCCCAGCACGAAGCCGGCGGCGACGCGCTGCCAGAAGGGAATCCGGAACCAGGCCTGGGCGACGGACATGCGGGAACCGTGGGGGGCGGCGAAGGACGCCACCTTAGCCCACCACCCCCGCCGTGGCGACGCGGCTGCCGGAACGACGGCGTGCCGCCAGCAGGACGTCCGGCGGCGACGGTGCGTACGGCCTGCGCCCCGCACCCGGGCAATCCGTCCAGCCCGAAGCGCGCGGCCGGCGCTGGACGTCGCCCCCCCATGCCACGGACACTTCCGCCCTCGCGCCTGCGCGCGCCCCGCACCCATCGCACGTACTGGACACGAAATGCCCGGCACTTCCCGCCCCTTGCCCCGATCGTCGCATTCCTTCGCGGCCGCCCTGCTGGCGACGCTGCTCGCCGCCTGCGGCGCGACGCCGTCCCGCGACGCCCCGCCCCCGATCCCCGTCGTGGAGGTGCCCGCAATCGAGCACCCCGACGGCGAGACCGCGCAGTGGTGGTACCGCAGCGGCGCCGCGCGCGCGGCCGCCAACGGCGCGATGCAGGGCCGGGCGAAGAACGTGATCGTGTTCCTCGGCGACGGCATGAGCCTGACCACGGTGGCGGCAGCGCGCATCTTCGACGGCCAGCGCGCCGGCAGCCCCGGCGAAGAGCACCTGCTGTCGTGGGAACGGTTCCCGCACACCGCCTTCTCCAAGACCTACAACACCGATTCGCAGACCCCGGACTCGGCCGGCACCATGACCGCGATCGCCACCGGGGTGAAGTCGCACATGGGGGCGATCGGCGTATCGGCCGGCGTGCGCTCGGACTGCGCCGACAGCCGCGGCCGCGAAGTGCTGTCCTGGCTGCGCCTGGCCGCGTCGGCCGGCATGTCCACCGGCATCGTGACCACCGCGCGCCTGACCCACGCCACGCCCGCGGCCACCTACGCGCACGTCCCCGACCGCAACTGGGAGTCCGACGGCGTGATGCCGGAGAAGGCGCGCGAACAGGGCTGCCGCGACATCGCCAGCCAGCTGCTGGAGTTCGCGCCCGGCACCGGCCCCAAGGTGCTGCTGGGCGGCGGCCGCCGCCACTTCCTGCCGGCCGGCGAACGCGATCCCGAGCATCCCGACAAGGAAGGCGCGCGCCTGGACGGGCGCAACCTCGTCCAGGAATGGCTGCAGCGCAACCCGGGCGGCGCGTTCGCCTGGAACGCGGCACAGTTCGAGGCCGCGGCGGATGCGCCGGCGCTGCTGGGCCTGTTCGAGTTCGAGCACATGCGCTACGAGCACGACCGCCCGCGCGACCCCGGCGGCGAGCCTGACCTTGAGACGATGACCCGCGAGGCGATCCGCCGCCTGTCGCGCGACCCCGGCGGCTTCGTGCTGCTGGTCGAGGGCGGGCGCATCGACCACGCCAACCACGAGGGCAACGCCTACCGCGCGCTCGACGAGACCGCCTCGATGTCGCGCGCGGTGCGTGCCGCGGCGGAACTGACCTCGCCGGACGACACCCTGATCGTGGTCACCGCGGACCATTCGCACACGCTCGGCTTCGTCGGCTATCCGCGGCGCGGCAATCCGATCCTGGACAAGGTGCGCGGCCGGACCAGCGAGGACGACGATCCGGACCGCTACGCGCTGGACATGCTCGGCCTGCCCTACACCACCCTGGTCTACGCCAACGGCCCGGGCTACACCGGCGCCAGCGCGCGCCAGGCGGCGGGGCCCAAGCGCCACTTCCACGCCGCCGCCGGCTTCCAGCCCGCGAACGGCCGGCCCGACCTGGCCCGCGTCGACACCACCGATCCCGACTACATGCAGGAGGCACTGGTGCCGATGGCGTCGGAAACCCACGGCGGCGACGACGTCGGCATCTGGGCGCGCGGCCCCGGCAGCCATGCCTTCCGCGGCACGCTGGAGCAGCACGTGATCTACCACGTCATCGTCCAGGCCACGCCGCGCCTGCGCGAACGCCTCTGCCAGGCCGGCACCTGCAACGCCGACGGGGTGCCGGTCGAACTGCCGGCGCCAGCGGACTTCGGCGCCGCACCGTGACGCCGCGGCGGTCGCGTGCGCGGGCCGTCGCGCCCGCCCCGCCTCCGCCGCTATCCTGACCTGCCCCACCCAGGAGTCCCCCATGAACCGACTCGACGACAAGGTCTGCGTGGTCACCGGCGCGGCCAGCGGCATCGGGCGCCGGATCGCCGAGGTGTATGCACGGGCCGGCGGGCGGGTCGCGATCGCCGACCTCAGGACCGCGGACGCCGAGGACGCGGCGCGCGCGATCCGCGACGCGGGCGGCGAGGCCATGGCCGTGGCCATGGACGTCACCGACGAGGCCCAGGTGGTCGAGGGCATCGCCGCCGTGGTCGCACGCTGGGGCAAGGTCGACGTGCTGGTGTCGAACGCCGGCATCCAGATCGTCAACAAGCTCACCGACTTCAGCCTCGCCGACTGGAAGCGGATGCTCGCCATCCACCTCGACGGCGCGTTCCTCACCACCCGCGAATGCCTGCGCGACATGGAGCGGCGCGGCGAGGGCGGCGCGATCATCTACATGGGCTCGGTGCATTCGCACCTGGCTTCCAAGCTCAAGGCGCCCTACGTCACCGCCAAGCACGGCCTGCTCGGCCTGTGCCGCACCGTGGCCAAGGAGGCGGCCGCCTACGGCGTGCGCGCCAACGTGATCTGCCCCGGCTTCGTGCGTACCCCGCTGGTGGAGAAGCAGATCCCCGAGCAGGCGAAGGAGTTCGGCATCAGCGAGGAGGCGGTGGTGCGCGACATCATGCTGCGCGACACGGTGGACGGCGAGTTCACCACCGTCGACGACGTGGCCAACGTCGCCCTCGCCCTGGCCGCGTTCGAGACCAACGCGCTCACCGGCCAGAGCCTCGTGGTCAGCCACGGGTGGTTCATGCAGTAATGGTCGCGGCGGCGCCGGCACGCGGCCGGCGCCCGTTCAGAACGGCTTGGCCAGCACCAGCCAGATCACGGCCAGCAACACGAACACCGGGACCTCGTTGTAGATGCGCAACGCGCGCGCCGATGGCAGCGCCCGTCCCTGCGCGCATCCCGCCAGCCAGCGCCCGCCCACCACGAAGTGGGCGAGCAGCAGCACCACCAGGCCGAGCTTGGCGTGCAACCAGCCGGTGCCGGCGCCGACCATGGTCGGGAAGTCCGGGATCACCCGGTAACCCAGCCACAGCACCACGCCCGCGACCAGCGCCAGGCCGAACATGACGTGGCCGAAGCGGTACAGCCGCCGGCCCATCAGCACCAGGCGCGCGCGCACCGCCGCGTCGTCGCCGGCCTCCGCCAGGTTGATCAGGATCCTGGGCAGGTAGAACACCGCCGCCACCCACGCCATCACCACCAGCAGGTGCAGCGACTTGGTCACGAGGTAGGCGTTCAAGCGGATCTCCTGCGCGGACGCGGACGGACGGTCGCGCTATTGTAGCGCCCCGTTTTCCGGACCCCAGCCCCGATGGCCAAGCGCTACGACCGCCGCTACTTCGACACCTGGTACCGCGCCCGCGGGATCGGCGGCGCGCAGCGCCTGGCGCGCAAGGTGGCGCTGGCGGTGGCCACGGCCGAGTACCACCTGGAGCGCCCGCTGCGCACGGTGCTCGACGTCGGCTGCGGCGAAGGCGCCTGGCGCGCGCCGCTGCTGAAGCTGCGGCCGAAGGCCCGGTACATCGGCTTCGACTCGAGCACGTACGCGATCGAGCGCTACGGCGCGCACCGCAACCTGCACCTGGCGCGCTTCGCCGACTTCGCCCACCTGCGCCCCTGCCCGCCGGTGGACCTGCTGGTGTGCAGCGACGTGATGCACTACCTGCCGTTGCGAGAGCTCGACCGCGGACTCCCCGGGCTGGCCGAGCTGTGCGGCGGCGTCGCCTTCCTGGAGTGCTTCACCCGCGAGGACGAGACCGAGGGCGACGACGTCGAGTTCCATGCGCGGCCGGCGGCCTTCTACCGCCGCCGCTTCGCCGCGCTGGGCTTCCGCCAGGTGGGCTCGCACTGCTGGCTCTCGCCGGCGCTTGCCGCGGACGCCGCCGCGCTGGAGCTCGCGCCGCCTGGGACCGGCCGCGGAAGCTGAACAGGCGCCGCCCTTTCCCCGGCGACTGCAGCCGCAGCGGCTTGACTCGACGTGCACCCCGATGCGGTATGCTGCGTCGCAGCAGCCCCGACCGGCCTGATCCATGCTCCTGTACCAGTTCCACGAACTCACCCGTTCCTGGATGGCGCCGCTCACCTTCTGGGCGGAGGCCAATGCACGTGCGTTCTCCGCCCGCGGCAGCTGGCTGTCGGCGATGCCCGGCGCCCAGCGCGTCGCCGCCGCCAACGAACTGCTCTACCGCATCGGCAAGGGATACGAGAAACCCGCCTTCGGCATCCACTCGATCGAGTGGCAGGGCGAGACCTACCCGGTGATCGAGAAGACGGTGTCGAACCGTCCGTTCTGCCGCCTGCAGCGCTTCAAGCGCTACACCGACGATGCCGACACCATCTCCGAGATGCGCGGCCAGCCGCCGGTGCTGGTGGTGGCGCCGCTCTCCGGCCACCACGCCACCCTGCTGCGCGACACCGTGCGCACCCTGCTGCGCGACCACAAGGTCTACATCACCGACTGGGTCGACGCGCGCATGGTGCCCAAGGAAGCCGGGCCGTTCTCGCTCGACGACTACGTCGCCTACATCCAGGACTTCATCCGCCTGATCGGCGCCAAGGACCTGCACGTGATCGGCGTGTGCCAGCCGACGGTGCCGGTGCTGGCGGCGATCTCGCTGATGGCCGCGCGCGGCGAACCCGTGCCGCGCTCGATGGTGCTGATGGGGGGGCCGGTGGACCCGCGCCGCTCGCCGACCGCGGTCAACAACCTCGCCACCCAGAAGCCGCTGTGGTGGTTCGAGAACAACGTCATCCACCCCGTGCCCGGCCACTTCCCCGGCGCCGGCCGCCGCGTGTACCCGGGCTTCCTCCAGCACACCGGCTTCATGGCGATGAACCCCGAGCGGCACTTCATGTCGCACTGGGACTTCTACCAGAACCTGGTCAAGGGCGACCTCGACGACGCCGAGTCGCACCGCAAGTTCTACGACGAGTACAACGCCGTGCTCGACATGCCGGCCGAGTACTACCTCGACACGATCCGGATCGTGTTCCAGGAGCACCTGCTGCCGCGCGGGCTGTGGGACGTGGCCGGCGAGCGCGTGGATCCGTCGAAGATCACCGGCACCGCGCTGATGACCATCGAGGGCGAGCTCGACGACATCTCCGGCCTCGGCCAGACCCGCGCCGCGCACGACCTGTGCACCTCGATCCCGGGGGCCGACCGCGAGCACTACACGGTGATGGGGGCCGGCCACTACGGCATCTTCAGCGGCCGCCGCTGGCGCGAGCAGGTCTATCCGCGCGTGCGCGACTTCATCGCCGCGCACGTCGCGGATGCGAAGCCCGCGAAGGCGCCTGCGACGAAGAAGGCGGCGAAGCCGCGCAAGCGGGCCACGCGCGCCGCCTGAGCGACCGCACGGGGGCATGGCGCCGCGCGGCGCGCTCCCTGGCTTACGTGTATTGCGCGGTCTTGACCAGCAGGTGCTTGGCCAGCAGCCCGTGCAGGCGGCCGATGCCGCGGGCGACGTGCATCGTGGCGAACAGCAGCAGCACCCCGCCCACCAGCAGCAGCGGCAGGGCCAGCGCCGGGATCGAGGTCGACACCGTGTCGCCATCGATGTACAGCAGCTGCCAGCCGTTGACGTCGATGCCCGCGTCGGCCACGCCGGTCCACACCAGCAGCGGCGTCGCGATCGACGCCAGCGAGGTCGCCACCAGGGTCACGACCAGGGTGAAGTAGGCGATGCCCAGCGGCAGCATCAGCAGCATGTACAGGATCGTCGACCAGGTGCGCACGTCGGTGAACATGTCGCCGATGCGCTGCATGAGGGTGCGCCCGCGCGCGGTGTACAGCGGCCGGCGCGGCATGCGCTCGCCCAGCATGACTTCCACGATCCGGCCCTCGACCAGCGACAGCACCCGCACCGAGCCGAAGAACAGGATCAGCAGCGGGATGCCGATGATGGTGACCGACAGGCCCAGCGACACCGACAGCCCCGTCACCACCCACACGAAGTAGAAGATCCCCGTGGCCAGCGCCAGCGCCATGTAGAACAGCGAGGCGTAGGCACGCGGGTCGGCGAACACGCCGAAGAAGCGGCCGAGCGCCGACTTGCGCTTCGGCGGCGCCGGCGGGCGCAGCGCGGTCTGCACCTTGACCTCGGTATCGCGGTAGATGTCGGCGACCTCGTCGGGAGCGCCGTAGCTGGAGGCGACCGCCGCGATCACCTCGGCCTCGCTCCTGCCGGCCTGCTCGGCCAGCTCCGAGCGCAGGTATTCCTCGGCATCGTAGAGGGCGTCCTGGACCAGGGCGGGATCGGCGCCGGCCAGCGACCGGCGCAGCTGTTCCAGGTACTCCGGGATCGTGGTCGGCAGCGTGTTGCGGTTCATGGGCGGGTCCCCTCCAGGACGGCGTCGACGGAGTCGCGGGTCGCGCGCCAGGCGGCGGCCCAGTCGCGCAGGGCCGCCAGCCCCGCGCCGGTGATGCGGTAGTAGCGCCGGGGCGGGCCGGCGTCCGACGGCTCGGTGAAGCTGTCCAGCAACCCGGCCGCCTGCAGGTTGCGGAGCACCGGGTACAGGGTGCTCTGCTTTCCGGCCAGCACCCCGTCGCCGAAGCGCTCCAGGGTCTTGGCGATCTGGTAGCCGTACATCGGCTCACCCGACGCGAGGACCGCCAGCAGGGTCAGCGCCACCGTGCCCGCGCTGAGCTCCTTCTGGAACTTGCGCAGCTGCGCCGCGCCCTGGTCTTCGCCTGTGTCCACGCCGCGATCCTCCGGATGGAGGACATGCTATTAAGGACTTCTCTATAGCGAATGTGCCATTAGTCGCCCCGCGTTCGGGAGGCCACAATCCGCGGACTCCTTCCTACGGCGCCCGCCCATGCCCCGCCAGCCCGCACTTGCCGTCCTGCTCGCCGCCGCCCTCGCGCTCCCGGCCGCGGTGGCCGGTGCCGACGCGCCGCCCACGCGCACGACCCAGGAGGTCCTGGAGGCCTCCACGCCCGCCGACTGGCGCACCCCGGATCCCGCCAACACCCTTTACATGGACCTGGACGCCGGCCGGGTGGTGATCGAACTGGCTCCGGACTTCGCCCCGCAACACGTGGAGAACATCCGGATCCTGGCCCGCGAGGGCTTCTGGAACGGGGCGGCGATCTACCGCTCGCACGACAATTTCGTGGTCCAGTTCGGCGACCCCCACGCCGACGATCCGGAACGGGCCAGGCCGACCGGCAGCGCGCGCACCCGGCTTCCGGCCGAGTTCGAGCGCCCCGCGCGCGACCTCGACTTCCATCCCCTGCCCGACCGTGACGGCTGGGCGCCCGAAGCCGGGTTCGTCGCCGGCTTCCCCGCCGCCCGCGAGGGCACGGACGGCGCCGCGTGGATGGCCCACTGCTACGGGGCGGTCGGCGCCGGGCGCAACCTCGAGGCCGACAGCAGCATCGGCGCCGAGCTCTACGTGGTGACCGGCCAGTCGCCGCGCCAGCTCGACCGCAACATCACCCTGGTCGGACGCGTGATCCGGGGCATGGAGCTGCTCAGCGCGGTGCCGCGCGGCCCCGAGCCGCTGGGGATGCTCGAGGATCCGGCGCGGCACGTCCCGATCCGCGCCATCACCCTGGCCTCCGAGCTGCCCGCGGAGCAGCGAGAGCCGATCGAGGTGCTGCGCACCGACAGCGCCACGTTCGATGCCTACGTCGAATCGCGCCGCAATCGTCGCGACGCGTTCTACAAGCGCCCGGCCGGCCACGTGGACCTGTGCAACATCGCGATTCCCTCGCGCACGCCGCGCGACTGACCCGCGCCGTCCTCACGCCGCGTTGGCCGAGGCCGCCCTAGTCTGCCCTGGAGCTTCCCGCAGCCCGAGGACACCATGGCCCTGCTCCGCATGCGCATCGCCGGCAACGACGACCAGGTCCGTGCGATCGCCAACCTGCTGCAAAGCCTCGACGGCATCGAGCACGTCGAGGAAGTCGACGACCTGATGCCGCACATGGACGACGCCGACTCCAGCTCGGCCGGACTGCACGACGTGCGCGGCACCGAGACCCACGAGATCGAGATCGAGGTCCCCAACCCCTCCACCGAACGCCGCGTGCGCGAAGCGGTGGAAGCGCTCGCCTTCGACCTGGAGGTCTTCGTCGAGTTCGAGACCGACGAGCCGGAGTAACCCGCGTCGCCGACGCGCGCCCCCGCAGGAGCGCTTCAGCCGCGACCCGCAGGCGGTGCAGTCCACGCGGCCATGGGCCAGGAGGCCGGTCGCGCCGGAAGCCGCTCCTACGGCGCGGGCGGCAGCGCGTCGATGAATTCGACCATGCGCCGGCGCTGCGCGTCGTCCGGCAGCCGGCCGCGGCCCGCACCGAGGTTGTCGAGCATGTTGCGCGCCTTGCTGGTTGCCGGCGTCACGCAGGTGACCGCCGGATGCGCGAGCACGTACTTGAGCATGAACTGGGCCCAGGACGTGGCGTCGAACTCCGCCGCCCAGTCCGGCAGGGGCCGGTCGCCGATCCGGCTCCACAGCCGCGTGCGCCCGAACGGCACGTACACCAGCACCCCGATCCGGCGCTCGAGCGCCAGCGGCAGGATGGTCTCCTCGACGTCGCGGTTGTCGACCGCGTAGTCCACACCGATGAAATCGATGTCCTCGTTGCGCATCACCTCGACCAGGCGCGGATACGCCTGCTTGCTGGTCGAGGTCACGCCGACGTGGCGGATGCGCCCGTCGGCCTTGTAGCGCTGCAGCAGCGCCAGCTGGGTCGGGATGTCGGCCAGGTTGTGCACCTGGACCAGGTCGAGCGGATCCTTGCCCAGTCGCCGGAACGAGGTCTCCAGCTGCTCGCGCGCGGCGGCCGGGTCGGCGGTCCCGCCGCCGCGCGGCACGGCGTTGAGCTTGGTCGCCCAGAACACCCGCTCGCCGAGGCCCAGCTCGTGCGCGATCTGCCCGGCCACTTCCTCCGAGGCGCCGTACGCGGGCGCGGTGTCGAACACCTGCCCGCCGCCCTCCACCAGCGCCTGCAGCACCTCGCGCAGCGCCGAGACGTCCTCGCTGCGCGCCACCTGGGCGAAGGTGGCCGAACTGCCGAGGCCCACGACCGGCAGCTGCTCGCCGGTCTTCGGCACCGCGCGCGTCAGCAGGGGCCCGGCCTCCTGCGCCAGCAGGCGGGCCTGCGGCAGCGCCGTCGCCGCCGCGGTGGCCAGCGTGAACTTCAGGCAATCGCGTCGGGTCGCCATCGATCCATCCTCCATCGGCAATGAAGGCCGAGTGTGACCGCGGTGCCGGCGGGATTCAACGCACGCGAGCCGGCTATGGCACCGCCCCGAGCGTCTCCACGAGCAGCGGCTTGAGCTCGCCCAGTACCGGATCCCGGTCGGCCCCGACGTAGAGCGCAAGCACGAACGCCACCAGGTCGTGGCGCCGCGCCAGCCACTCCTCGTCGGCGTAGGCGAGCCCGGGATCGCCGAGGCGCGGCGGCAGGTCGGCGAACCACGCCTGCCAGTCGCCCCTGTCGTACAGCCGGCTGCGGGCCAGCGCCAGGACCGGGCGCGCGAGCCGCGCCGGCTCGCCGAACACGTAGGCGTGCGCGGTCCCGGGCACGGCCTGGGCGGCGACGGCCTCGAGGACCAGGTCGCCCTGGTCGCGCTCCAGCGCCGGATGGAGCGCCAGTTGCAGCAGCCAGTCGGCGCCGTGCGCCACGCCGTGGCGCCAGCCCCGGGCATCGTCGAAGCCGCGATAGTCCTGCACGGTGGCCACGTAGCCGGCCGCCTTGCGCACCATGGCCTTGCGCTCGCCGGGCGTCATCCACGGCGCGATGCGGTCGGTGCGCGCCACTTCCGACAGCACCAGCGCCGCGAACGGACGCGCGAAGCCCTCGCCCTCGCCGCCGTCGACCAGCGCGTGCAGGCGATCGCGCAGCGCGCGCAGGGTGGCGACGTCGAGCTCGCCCGCGCGCATCCACTGCGCCAGCGCCTGGTAGGCGATGCCGTCGCGCACGGCGGGATCCGGATCGCCCAGGCATCCGGCCAGCGCAAGCGCGAGCCGCTGCCGCTGCGCCGGGTCCGCCGTTTCGAAGCGCCGTACCTTGAACGCCTGCAGCCCCTCACGATCCATGCCCTCGGGCGGGCATGCGGCGGACGCCGCGGCGGGCAGCGCGAGGGCGACGGCCAGTCCGGCGCGCGCCACCCACGACGCGTGCCGGACATGCCTCACAGCTTGGCGCCGTCGACCGGGACGACCTTCACCGAGGCCAGGTCGAGGTCCGGCAGGCAGCGCAGGTTCACCGCCACCGTCTTCGCGCCGGTGGCCGGATGCACGCCCTCGCTGAAGGGCGAGATGCCGCAGACCTTGCAGAAATGATGGTCGATGACGTGGCGGTTGAACTTGTACGTCCCGAGCGCCGACTCCGGCGTCCTGAGCACCAGCGCCTCGCGCGGAAGGAACGCGAGCAGGCCGCCGCGCCGGCGGCACATCGAGCAGTTGCAGTCGTAGCCCTCGGTGATCTCGCCTTCGAGTTCGAACGCGATCGCACCGCAGTGGCAGCTTCCCTCGTAAGTCGGCATGGCGTGGTCTCCTCCTCACCCGCCGCCAGCATAGCGCCGGTCAGGCCCGGTCGCGCCCGGGCACGGCACGCCCGGCGCGGGCGCGCTCCAGCCACCAGGCCGCGGTCGCCAGCAGCAGCCAGGCCAGGAACCAGGGCCAGGACGGCATCCGGCGCGGCGCGACCAGGGCGACACCCGGATCACCGTCCACCGGACCCTTCGCCGCCAGCCGCAGCGTGGCCTCGCGCATCGCCGCCAGCCGCACGCCCGGCAGTGCGTCCGGCGCGAGCACGTGGAACGCAAGTCCGGACTCCCCGTCCTCGACCCGATGCCAGCCACCGGCCGCGGGCCAGAAGGCCGCGCAGCCGCCGGCGTCCGGATCGGGCAGCAGCCGCGTGCGCACGCCGTCCGGCGCCGACACGGTGGCGTCCGCGCCAACGCCGCAGACGGCCACGCGCTCGCCGGCGCGCGGCTGGCCGTCGATGCGGATGTCCGCGCGTGGCCGCGGCCGCGCGAGCGCCGCGAAGGCCGTGTTCCACAGCTCCGCGTGCAGGTCGCGGCGACCGGCCAGCGGCAGCAGCCACGTGTCGACCGGCGTCCACACGCCGATCCGGCCCTGCCCGTGCGGCCGCCACCACGCGACCGCATCGCCCTGGGCATCGCGCAGCAGCGGCACTGCGCTCGCGCCGGTGGCGCGCAGGTCGCGTCGCGCCAGTTGCGGCGGCGTGCCGGCGGCGGCCCCGACGTCGACCGGCGCATCGCGCGTGCCGGTCCCCAGTCGCGCGCGCAGCGCGGCCTCGTCGGCCAGCCGCGGCGGCGCCAGGGCGAACGCGGTGGTGCCGGTGCCACCGGCGAGCGCGAACTCCTTGCCCGACAGCGGGCGCAGGGCCGCCGCCGGCAGCGCCACGTCGGCGCGCAGCAGCAGGCCCATCCCCGCCTCGACCGCGGCCAGGGCGCGCGCACGGCCGCCCTCGCCCAGCGCCTGCCAGGCGCGCGCGTCGACCACCAGCAGGTCGAGGCGCGGATCGTCGACCTCGGCGGACCCGCTCGCGATCGCCGCCCCGCCGCCGAGCGCGATGCGCGACTGGACCGCGAAGCCGGCATCGTGCATCCAGCGCGACAGCGCGCGCGTCTCGGGGTTCGGCGCGCCGGACAGCAGCAGCACCCGCGGCGCCAGCGGCGCTTCGGCATGCGTGGCGACCGGTGCGCTCTCGACCACGCCGCCGTCGGCATCGAGCACCCGCAGCACGAACGTCGCCGTGCCGGGCGCGTGCACCCCAGCCGAGAGCGAGAACGCGCCGTCGTCGGGCAGCGCCATCGCGTCCACGCGGCGTCCCGCCGGGTCGCGCAGTTCGACCTGCCCGCCCGGCACGCCTCCGGCCTGCCCGGAGATCCGCAGCGTCGCGCCGGCGACGACCGGCGAGGACACGTGCACGCGCCACACGCCGGGCGGCAGGTCGGTCAACACCGGCTCGATCGCGATCCCGAGCGCGGCATCCAGGTCGCGCGCGGTCAGTCCGGCACCTGCCACGCGCACGCGCCGCGTGCCCGGATGCCGGCGCAGGACCGTGGCGAGGTCGGGCACGCGCTCCACGCCGGCAATGGCCGGCGCCTCGGGCAGCGCGAACACGGGACCGGGGGCGTCCGCGAGCGCCCCTGCATCCGCGGCTTCGGCGAGCACGGTCGGCACCCCGCCGGCGCCGCCACCCTGCGGCGGCGGGTACAGCACCAGGTACAGGAGGGCGGCCATCGCGGGTTGCGCGAGCAGCAGCGCGATGCGCCGCCAGGTCCGCTCACCCGCGCGATCGCGTCGCCAGGCCAGCAGCAACCGGGTCCAGCCCGTCACCACCGCCATGGCCAGCAGCGAGGCGACGATCAGTTGCGGCGTCATCGCGCTCCCTCCCCGGACTGCAGCAGTTCGAGATAGCGCCGCCCCGTTTCGCCGCCCGTCTCGCGCGGCGCGACGCCACCGTCGGGCCGGCGCATCGCCGCCCACAGCAGCCCACGCAGGTCCTCGCGGCAGGCAACGCAGCCGGGATCGATGCGCAGCGCGTCGATCGCCGCCACCAGGGCCAGCGGGTCGCCCACGAGCGCGGCATGGTCGGCGGCCCAGTCCTGCACCGCGTCGAGCGTCTCCGTGGCGACGGGGCCGCCTTCGCCCAGCGCCTGCCAGGCCGCTTGCACCGGGTCGTCGCCCGGTCGCGACGGCGGCGACGGCGCGCGCGGCGCGATGCCCTCGCGCTTGCCGCCCAGGCGCCGGGTTTCGTCGATCGGCGGCAGGCGGGTGCCGACGCGCTGCAGGTAGATGCGGTCGGCCTGCTGCACCTGCTTGATGAACTCGAGCGCGCGGTTCGCGTACGGCAGCGCCTTCGCCGGCTCGGCCTGGCGCAGGTGCAGTTCCGACTGCCACATCTCGCGCAGGGCGCTGCGCAGGATCTCCCGGGTTTCCGGATCGAGCAGGGTCGCCGCCTCCGGCAGGTCGTGGGTATGGCCGAAGGCCTCCAGGATGCCGCCCGGATCGCCGAAACCCTGCGGCGCTGCAGGGTCCGACGCCGCATGATCGTGCCCGTCGTCGTGCGCGTGCCCGTCCTCGCCATCCTCCGCGTCCGCCACCGGCAGGTCGCTGGTCGGCGGCGGACGCGAGCCCGCTTCGCTTTCCTCGCCGAGGAACTGGCCGTAGCGCAGCCGCAGCAGGCGCTGGTCCACGCCGAGCGCGTCCGAACGCGCTGCGAACGCGTCCTCCGACAGCTGCGGCCTCTGCGCGATCAGCGCCTCGGCGTCGATGATGATCTGGCGCTGGCTGCGGAAGTACGCCGGCAGCACCTGCCGCGCCAGGCCCTCCAGGCCTTCGGCGCCGAGCAGCGGCTGCTCCGGCCAGCGCAGGATCACGCTCGCGCTGCGCGCCACCTGCGGCTGCGGCGAGCGGTTGTCGCGCACCTCGAGCCGGGCGACGAGGTCCTCGCCACGCTGCAGGCCGAAGTCGGAGGGATCGAGGCTGGCGTCGAAGCGCAGCGCGCGGCGGTCGCCGCGGCCGCGCAGCACGCGCACGTGCTCGTGGAAGCGCACGTTCTCGCCGCTGCCCTCGGAGCGCGTCACCAGCAGGCGGGCCTCCGCCTGCAGGCCGTGGTCGTCCTCGGCCTCGAACGACAGCGGCCAGGCGCGCGGTGGCGGGTCGGCCAGGGTGAGCCCGCGCTCCGGAATGCGGACCCGCACCACCGGCGCCGCGTCCGGCACCGCGTCGATGCGGTGCAGTCGGCCCTGCGCGGCCTCGCCCTCGGCCGACACCCGGTAGAGCAGCGACGCCTCCAGTCGCGTCTCCGCCACCCACGCGTCATCCCCGCGGCGCAGTTCGACGCGGCTGCCGTCGTGCAGCGCAAGCGCCGCCGCGGCGGGCTGCGGGTCGAAGCGCAGGGTCCAGTGCAGGCGCGATCCGACCGGCGCCTGCACGTCGAGTTCGTCCGTGGTGGTGGCGGCGATGCCGGTGTAGCCGGGCGGTTCGATCCGCAGCTGCGCTTCCACCAGCCGCGGCGGCGCCTCCGGCGCGGGCGCTGCTGAGCTGGCGACGGCAGGTGCCGGCGGGGTCGGCGTGCCCCGCGGCCAGGCCAGCGCAAACGCCACGGCGATCGCGGCGACCAGCCATCCGGTGCAGATCGCGCGCCAGGCCCAGGCGGGGCGCAGGTCGCCCGGCGGGCGCTCGTGCAGGCGCCGCGCGATGCGTTCGCGCTGCAGTGCCTGCAGCGGACCGAGCGCGTCCTGGTCCGCCAGCAGCAGCGCCGTGCTGTCTTCCAGGTCGCGACGGGTGGCGTCCAGCCGCGATGCCGCCCATGCCGCGTCGTATCGGCGCGCCCTGCGCCACGCCAGCAGCGTGGCGGCCGCCGCCACCGCGACGCCCACCATGCCTGCGACGCCGGTGCCCCACGCGTGCCAGGCCGGCGCCGCGCAGGCCACCGCGATGCCGAGGCCCGTGAGCAGGCCGCCGGCGAACACCCGCACGCGCGCGCCGCGCGACAGCTGCTGCAGCACGGCGCTCATGCGCGGCCTCCGCGGCGCGGCGAAGTCGCCAGCCAGCGTTCGAGCAGCGCCAGCAGCGCGACGAGGACCGCGAGCCACGGCTGGAGTGCGCGCGGCGCGGCCGGCCAGGCCACGTCGATGCGAACGGGCGCGACGTCCTGCGCGAAGGCCCGCGTCGGCATCGGCGGCGGTTCGAACAACGCCTGCAGCCGATGCGGGAACGACGGTTCGAGCAGCTGCGGCATGTCGGCCGGCCGCAACGGCCGGTGAAGGCGCAGCACGCGGCCGCGGCCGAGCGCGGCTTCCTCGACGAGCGCCGTCCCGTCGTCGTCGCGCCAGACGGCGCGCCATTCCGCGTCCGCGAGCTCCAACCCGGTCCCGGGCCCGAGCAGCGCCGCGCCGCCGTCCTCGATCCAGCGCCTCGCCGCGTCGGGCAAGGGACCCGGGGCGATCCAGGCGAGCCGGCGCATGCCGCCGGGAAGCGGCTCGTCGACGGCTGCAGCTTCGAAGGCGGGTTCGCCTCCTCCGGGCTCCCGCAACGCAAGCACCGCGGCGCGCAGGACGCGCACCGCTTCCTCCTGTCCTTCCGCATGGCGCACGACGAGCGCGCGCGGGGCAGCTTCAACCTGCCGTGGGGCGACATCGCCCGCCGGCACCACATGCCATTCGACCTCGCGCGACAGCTGCAGGGGCCCACCGTCCAGTCCCGACAGCCGTTCCGGCACCACCACGCGCAGCGCGGCCCCGCCCGGCAGTTCGGCATCGAGCTGGCGCAGCAGGCTGGCGACCGGCTGCGGCGACGCCGGGGCCGGCTGCGACAGCGGCGGGAAGCCG
>Ga0207873_1000195_pt1 | contig 66179 bp, 59 predicted proteins | sample BGWIniCompost_FD_187373 | JGI IMG/M metagenome (GOLD analysis project Ga0207873, IMG submission 187373) | Cellulose adapted compost microbial communities from Newby Island Compost Facility, Milpitas, CA, USA - BGW Initial Compost (SPAdes)... ...
CCCGTGCCGCCAAGCTGCTGTCCACCGCCCGGGAACGCGAGGCCGACCTGGCGTGCCTGCCCGCCACGTTCGCCACCGGCCTCAACTTCCCCACCCTGCGCGGCGACGCCACGGCCGAGGACGGCCCGGTGGTGGAGTTCCTCGCCGAGCAGGCCCGCACCCTCGGTATGCACATCGCGGCGGGCGTGCTGCTCGCCCAGGGCCGGGACATCTACGACGCCGCCGTCCTGATCGGCCCGGGCGGCGACCCGCTCGGCTGGTACCGCAGGGCCTGCGTCTGGGAGGGCGAGGCCGAGTACGTGTCCACCGGCTCGCCCCGCCCGGTGATCGACACACCCGTCGGCCGCATCGGCCTGCTGGTCAGCTACGACCTGCGCTTCCCGGAGGCGAGCCGGCACTACCTGGTCCAGGACGCCGACCTCCTGGTCTGCGTGGCCAACCTCTTCGGGCCGTTCTCCCACCCGGTGCGCTCCATCTGCCGGGCCCGGGCCGCCGACACCGAGTGTGCGCTGGTGTTCGCCAGCGGCGTCGGCGAGAACCGCTTCGCCGGCATGACCTACACCGGCCGCAGCATGATCGTCGACGGCCTGGTGCAGGACGTGCAGCAGGACCCGGAGGCGGACGTCCTCGCCGAGGCGGGACCCGACGCCCACGAGACCGTCCTGCACGCCGACATCCACCTCAGACAGCGGCGCAAGACCCGCGCCGGTCTGCCGTTCCACGACGACGTCCGCGCGCTGTGGACCACGACCCACGGGAGCCGCGACCGATGAGGACCAGAGCGACCCGCATGCGGCCGGAGAACAGCTGGCTCGGTGACGTGCTCGGCCTGGTCGCCATCGACATGCGGCAGTTCTTCGACAACCGCCTCTTCGCCGTGTCGACGCTGCTGACCTCGGTGTCGATGGTGCTGGCCTTCGGCGCGGCCACCGACCAGATGGTGAGCCCGGACCCCTCGGCGGCCAACTACTTCGGCTTCGTCTTCCCCGGGATCATCGGCGCGGGCATCATGTTCAGCTGCACCTACACCGTCGGCTACACGGTCATCATCGACCGCAACCGGCGCACCATCGAGGACCTGATCCTCTCGCCCCTGTCGTACTCGGGGTTCCTGCTCGCCCGGATCGTCGGCGTGGTGCTCAAGTGCCTGTTCCAGTTCGTGCTGGTGCTGGTGCTCGGCCTCGGGGTCTTCGACGCCGAGGTCCACTCGCTGCCGCTGTTCGTGCTGGGCTTCTTCACCGCCTGCACGGCCTTCGCCGGACTCGGCATCCTCATCGCCACCTACACCAACGAGATCTCCTTCCCCGCGGTGGTGAACATCATCGTCATCCCGCTGATGTACTTCGCCGGGATCTTCTTCCCGCTGGACAACCTCGGGGCGCTGGGGGACGTCTTCGACAAGCTCCCGCTCTCGGTGCACGTCGACATCTTCCGCGCCGCCACCTCACCCGATCTCGGCGCCACCGCCGCGTCGGTGCTGGCGGTGGCCTACTCCTTCCTCGCCCTCGGCATCGCCGCCTTCGCCTTCCGCAGGAGGATCGGCCATGGCTGACACCCCGCGCGCCGGCACCCCCGTGCTGTCGGTCTCCCGGCTCGACCACCGGGTGGGCCCCGGCTTCGCCCTGCGCTCCATCGGCTTCACCGTGGCGGCGGGCCAGGGCGTGGCCATCATCGGCACCAACGGCGCCGGCAAGACCACCCTGATCCGGCTGGTGGCCGGCCTGCTGCGCCCGGACGGCGGCGAGATCCGCATCTGCGGCACCCCGCCCCGCCGATGGGGGCAGGTCAGCCGCCACATCGGCTACGTCCAGCAGGCCAAGGACCTGCCGGACGGCGTCACCGTCGAGACCTACCTCAGGCACCAGCTCAAGCTGCGGAGGGCCGGCCCCGGCCGCTACGAGGAGCTGCTCGCGCTGGCCGACCTGGAGCAGTACCGCGACCGGTACGTACGCAGCCTCTCCGGTGGCAGCCAGCGCAAGCTGCACGTCATCAGCGCCGTCGCGCACCGCCCCGACCTGCTGATCCTCGACGAGCCCACCACCGGCCTGGACCCCACCGCGCGCGAGACGCTGCTCGAGCTGCTGCGCAGCCTGAAGAAGGACGGCGTCGGCGTGCTGTTCGCCAGCCACCACCGCGACGAACTTCTCGCCCTGGCCGACTCGGTGGTCGCGCTGCACCAGGGCCGCCAGCTCCAGGACGCCTCCCTGGAGACCGTCACCCGGTGGGGAGAACGCTCCAGCCTCGTCCTGGAGGCCTTCACCGAGTCCGATCTCGCGCGGCTGCGCGCCTGGGCGCGGCAGCAGACCACGGACGGCGGCACGGGAGGCCCGGTGCGGGCCGTCGCCCCCGCCGAGAACGGCGTCAAGCTCGACCTGTCCGGCGGCGACCACCGGTCCACCCTGGCGGAGCTGGTGTCCCGTGCCCATGCCGCCGGCCTGGCGCTGCGCTCCGCAGCCTACTTCCAGCCCACCCTCGCCGATGTCGTCCGCTCCCTCGTCGGCCGAGCCGAACCGGAGGACCACGCATGAGCATCAGCACCACGACCACCAGCATGCCGTTCTGGAAGGAGTACCCGGAGCGGGACAACGAGTGGGTGCGGCAGTACCCCACCAAGCACGTCCCGGTGACCGAGGAGGAGGTCTTCGCCTCCCGGCCGATGGGCGTCTACGTCCACATCCCCTTCTGCAACCGGCTCTGCTTCAGCTGCCCCTACATCAAGCACCAGACCGACCGCGACCTGACCCGCACCTACCTCGAGGCGCTGAAGAAGGAGATCACCAACTACGCCGGGCGGCCCTACATCCAGGACCACGTCATCACCCTCGGCTACATCGGCGGCGGCACCCCGACCGCGCTCACCGCCACCCAGCTCGACGACCTGCTCGGGCACCTCTTCGGCAGCCTCAACGTCGAGGAGGGCGCGGACTTCTCCATCGAGAGCACCCCCGTCGACATCACCGAGCGCAAGGCCAAGGTGCTGCTGGAGCGCGGGGTGCGGCGCATCAGCCTCGGCGTGCAGACCTTCGTCGCGGAGGAGCTGAAGAACCTCGGCCGCCCCAACGACCCGGAGATGCTCAAGGAGAGCATCCGGCTGCTGCGCCGCTGCGGCTTCGAGAACATCAACATCGACCTGATGCACGGCATCAACGGCCAGACGATGGAGAGCTGGGAGTACAGCCTGGACGTCGCCATCGAGCTCGGCGTCACCTGCATCTCCTTCTACACGTACATGGAGTTCGCGCAGGTCTCCACCAAGCGCCGCAAGCTGCCGCCGGTCCCCGAGAAGGCCGTGGTCGACGAGATGTTCCTGTTCGCCGCGGAGAAGCTCACCAAGGCCGGCTACCTGGGCTACTACGGCGACTGCTTCGCCAAGCCCGGCTGCCAGCCCAAGTACGGCGAGACCTCGTGGAGCGAGGACGTGCCGATCATCCCGCTGGGCCCCACCGCCACGGGGCATCTGCGCGACCACTGGTACTTCAACGAGCCCGACATCGGCCGCTACATCCAGACCGTGATGGAGGGCAGGCTGCCGATCTCCATGGGCAAGCACATCACCAGGTCCGAGGCGATCCGCCGCTCCATGGTGCTCGGCGTCAAGGCCGGCCGGGTCCGCCGCGACACCTTCCGCCGGCTGCACGGCGTCGACTTCATGGAGATGTTCCGCGCCGAGATCGACGACCTGGTCGACAAGGGCCTGATCACCGCCGACGAGGACGGCATCACGGTGACCGGCCCCAAGGGCTGGTACTACCTCGACAACATCTCCAAGGCCTTCTACTCGCCGGAGTACCGGCGCTACCCGCAGCACCTGGGCGCGGACATCTCCAGCTTCATCGCCCGGCAGCCCGTGCCCGTCCAGATCACCACGCGTCCCACCACCGAGGAGGCCGGCTGTGGCCACTGACACCCGACTGCTCGACCTGGCCGAACGCGTCCCGATCCCCTCGCCGCACGACGACATCGACAAGGTGCGGCTGTACGACCTCGGCATGCGCCGCTCCGCCCTGATGGCCTACAAGCGGCCGACCGAGCGCATCCTCGCCCAGGTCCAGGACGACATGACCGACCTGGTCGAGGTCGGCTTCAACACCGGGCTGCTCTCCCTGCACGTGGCCGGCAAACTGCCCGACCTGGCCGTCTCCGGGGTGGAGGAGAACCAGAACCTGGTCGATGTCGCCGAGGACAACCTGACGCTCGCGGTGTGGGCGAACAGCGCGGGCGACGTCGAGTTCGAGATGGCCAAGCTGCACCGGATGCCGTTCCCGGACGACTCCGCCGACATCGTCTTCTCCTTCTCCTCGCTGCACCGCTGGCGCCGGCCGGTGGAGACGCTCAAGGAGTGCGCCCGCATCTGCAAGCCCGGCGGCGTGGTGATCATCGAGGACATGAACCGGCACGCCGAGGAGGGGCACATCACCTTCATCCTCCAGTTCGTCAAGGAGGGCGGCGAGGAGTTCATGCGGTCGCTGCAGGCCGCCTACACCCGCGACGAGGTGGCCGACCTGCTCAAGGAGGCCGGCCTGGAGGACTGGCAGGTCGCCGAGGAGGATCTCGGCCTGGTGATCTCCTCGCGTTCCCTGGAGCAGGTGAGTGAGTGATGGCCGCGACGAGGATCGCCGTCGTCCAGATGGAGTCGAAGCTCGGCAAGCCGCAGCAGAACCTGCGCCGGGCCGAGCGGTACATCCAGCAGGCCGCAGAGCAGGGCGCCCACCTGATCTGCCTGCCCGAGGCGTTCTCCACCTCCGGGAACATCCTCGAGGTCGCCGAGGTGTCGGTGCCGATCCCCGGCCCGGAGACCGAGTTCCTCTGCGAGCAGGCGAAGCAGACCGGCACCCACATCGCCGCGGGCCTGCTGGAGCGGGGCGAGAACGGCACGTACTACAGCACCTCCGTGCTGTGCGGACCCGAGGGCACCCTGCTCGGCCGCTACCGGCGGGTCCACCTGCACGAACTGGAGGCCCGCTACCTCACCGGCGGCACGGAGTACCCCGTCTTCGACACCGGTTTCGGACGCATCGGCCTGATGCAGGGCTACGACATCAACTTCCCGGAGACGGCACGGGAGTACTGCCTGCGCGGCGTCGACGTCATCGTCTGCTCCGCGCTGGTGCCCGACATGTTCGCCTACGTGGCCAACCTGCGGCTGCCGGTCCGGGCCGTGGACGCCGAGTGCGTCATCGCCTTCGCCTCCGGCATCGGCCACAACCTGTACGCCGGGTTCAGCTACATGGGGTGCAGCCAGATCCTGGCCGACCCGCTGTTCCTGGAGGCGGAGCGCTTCGACTTCGTCGACGGTGACGAACGCATGACCGACCTCGGCAAGGAGGCGGGCGTCGGCGTCGCCGAGATCGACCTGGACCGCATGCGCCGCTACCGCACCAAGGCCACCCTGACCGGCGATCTGCGGCCGGCGACGTACTGGCAGTTCGAGCGGGAGTGAAGGCCCATGCGTGTACTGCTCATCTCCACCAACAAGATCCGGGTGCCGCGGCCGGCGCTGCCCATCGGCATGGCCTACATCAGCGCCGCGCTCAAGCACGCCGGCCACCAGGTCGACGTCCTGGACCTGCTCTGGGAGTCCCGCGAGCTCAAGGCGGTCCGGGAGCGGCTGACCGCCGAGCGGTACGACGTGGTCGGCATCGCCGTGCGGAACCTGGACAACCTCACCTTCATCGACCCGGTCTTCTTCGGCCCGATGACCGAGAAGATCGTCCAGTGCGTGCGCAAGTACACCGACGCCACGGTCGTCCTCGGCGGCTCCGGCTTCTCCGTGGAGCCGCTGTCGTTCTTCGAGTACGCCCAGCCCGACTACGGCATCGCCGGTGAGGGCGAGGCCGGGGTCGTCCAGCTGATGGACTACCTGGAGCACGGCGGCGACCTGGAGTCGATCCCGGGGCTGTGCTACCTCGACGAGCAGGGCAGGTTCTGCCAGAACCCGTCCAGCTCCGCCTTCGACCTGCGCGCCCTGGAGCCGGACCGGACCGTCTACGACCCGCGGTACTTCGAGGAGGGCGTCTCCGCCGCCTCCGACCTCACCCGGGACCACCAGCCGGCCATCGAGACCCTGCAGACCAAGCGCGGCTGCAAGCTGTTCTGCTCCTACTGCATCATCCGCAAGACCGAGGGCAAGGGCGACCGGTTCAAGGAGCCGGCCGAGGTCGTCGCCGAGATCCAGCGGGCCATGGCGGAGAACCCGGCCGTGCAGGAGTTCGAGATCGTCGACGCCACCTTCAACTACCCGATGGAGTACGCCGCCGAGGTGTGCGAGGAGATGATCCGCGCCGGCCTCGACGTGCCGTGGTACTGCCAGCTCACCCCGAACGCGGTCACCCCGGAGTTCGTGAAGCTGCTCCACGCGGCCGGCTGCATCCGGGTCGACCTCGGCACCGACGCGCTCACCGACGAGGCCCTGGCCGACCTGATGAAGGGCTTCGACATGGCCCGCGTCCTCGAGGTGGACCGGCTGTTCACCGCCAGTCCCATCGAACACACCCACTGCATCTTCCTCGGCGGGCCGGGGGAGACCCCGCAGGCGCTGCGGGAGTCGATCCGCTTCACCGAGAAGTACCTCAACCCGGCCCAGATCTACGCCAACCTCGGCATCCGCATCCTCAGCGGCACCAAGCTGCAGAAGCAGGCGATCAAGGCCGGCATCCTGACGGAGGACCAGGGCACCTTCGTCCCCGCCTTCTATGTGGAGCCCGCGATCCTCGCCGACCGCGACACTCTCGACTACGTCCGCGACGCCTACCTCAGCCACCGCAACTGGTACCTGTGGTGGGGCCTGCGCGGCCAGAACCTCTACGACCGGGCCCGGCACACCATCCAGCTGGTGGCCGACATGCAGCAGGAGTACGAGTACGTGATGCAGGGCAAGCCGCGCCTGGAGCGGGCACCGAAGAAGAAGACGGCCACCCGGCCGCTCCCCATCACGATCGGAGCCTCGTGATGGACGTCGCCAAGGCCGCGGACGACCTGTCCGCCGCGCTCGCCGCCCGCGCCGACCCGGAGTTCGCGGCCCGTATGCAGCGGTACTTCCCGCACGAGATCCAGGCCCTCGGCGTCGCCAACGCCGCGGTCGTGGAGATCGCCGGCGGATACTTCCGCGACCGCCCCGGCGTCCCCGCCGCCGAACGGCTGCTGCTCGCCGATGAACTGCTGGCCCGCGCCCGGCACCACGAAGAGGTGCTGCTCGGCTTCGCCGTGCTCCACGAGGTCGCCCGCCGGGGTCTCGGCCCCGAGCTGCTCGACCGCTGCGAGCACTGGCTGGAGAAGTACGTGTCCAACTGGGCACAGTGCGACGACCTGTGCCTGAAGCTGCTGTACCCGTACTTCCTCGGCCACCTGGAGCTGATCGGACGCACCCGCGACTGGACCGGCGCGCACTCCCCCTGGGCCAGGCGCGCCGCCAATGTGGCCGTGGTGAAGTTCGTCCGCCGCAAGGTCGGCCGCGTCGTCCACGAACTGCCGCTGGAGCACGTCTTCGGCAACTGCGAGCGGCTGATGCACGACGACCATCCCTCTGTGCAGAAGGGCTGCGGCTGGCTGCTCAAGGTCACCGCCGAGGTCCACCCCGACGAGGTGGCCGAGTTCCTGCGCACCTGGCACACCGAGATGCCCCGCGACACCTTCCGGTACGCGGTGGAGAAGATGGACCCGCGGCTGCGCCGGTCCTTGATGGCACTGGGACAGAGGTGACGCGATGAGCGAGACCGGCCGCTATGTCCACCGGCGCGGCATCCACTGCGAGTCGGCCTGCCAGTGCGCGCTGCTCGCGGCGGGCGGACACCGGGTGGACGAGGAGATCGTGTTCGGCCTGGACGGAGGCTTCGGCTTCTCCTACTTCCCGGCGAACGGCAACGCCCCGGACATCGTCGTCGGCAAGCAGGCCGTCCTGCCGCTTCGTGCGGCCCGGCTGATGGGCGTCGAGGTCACCGCGCACACCCCCAAGTCCGCCGCGGGTCTCGCCGGGCTGCTGCGGTCGGCGCCGGCCGTGCTGACCCGGGTGGACCTCGGGCTGCTCCCGCACTGGGGCCTGGACGGGCGGTCCTCCTTCGGCGGCTACTTCGTCAATGTGGTCCGCGACCTCGGCGACGCCTTCGAGGTGTCCGACCCGGCCTTCGACGACCCCGTCACAGTCCCCGCGGACGCCCTGCAGGCCGCCCGCTCCAGCCGCAACTCCCCGCCGCTCGACCCGGACTGGAAGGTCTACGTCTTCGGCACACCCCGCCGGACCCCGCAGCTGGACAAGGTCGGCCCGGTCGCCGTCCGCACGATGTGCCGCGAGATCCTCCGGCCCGGAAGCCGCAACCTCGGGATCGCCGGCATGAAGCAGCTCGCCGCCACCGCGCCGTCCTGGCCCGACACCAAGCGGGGCGAGGCCGAGGACGTGGACCTGACCGGACGGGTGGTGCACACCGACGCGCTGGCCCGGCAACTGCTGCACCTGGGACGGCAGATCGAGTCCTTCGGCACCGGGGGCGGACTCTTCCGGCCGATGACCGCCCGCTTCCTGGCCCGGCTGGCCGAGGCCACCGGCGAGGAACGCTACGCCGAGGCCGCCGGACAGTTCTCCGACAGCGGCCGGCTCTGGTCCGAGCTGGGCTCCGCCCTGCTGACGGCGGGCGGCCACACCGCCCGCGACGACCTGAAGACGCTGGTGGACGCCGTGGCCGACACCGCACGGTCCGCGTCGGCCGCCGAGAAGCGGGCGCTCACCGCGCTCACCACCCTGTAGACGCGAGGTCCCCCGAGATGCCCACCGAGGACGAGTCCATCCTGCTCCAGGGCCCCGGACGCTGGAACGAACACGCCCGCAGGCGCCGCGCCCAGGGCCCCTTCCGCCCCGATCTGCGCAAGGCGATGCTGCACGGCGCCGATCTGCAGGGCGCCGAACTCGCCGGCGCCGACTTCACCGGCGCCGTGCTCACCGAGGCGTATCTGATCTCCGCCGACCTGCGGGACGCCGACCTCGAGGGCGCCGACCTGTGCGAGGCGTACCTCATCCTGGCCGAGCTGAACGGCTGCCGGCTCGTGGGCGCCAACCTGGACGGCGCCGATCTCAGCGGTGCCGATCTGACCGGCGCCGAGCTGGACCCCTCCTTCGACCGCTCCTCGGTGATCTCGGACTACCTCACGATCTGGCCAAGCGAAAGGAGCTCCTCATGATCGTTCTGGGCTACAACGGGTTCGCCAGGTCGGCGGAGATCTTCGGGCGCCTCTTCCGGGCCACCGGCATCGACCGGCATCTGCTGTACGGGCACGACTCCTCGGCCGCCCTGGTGGTCGACGGGGAGCTGGTGGCCGCCGTCGAGGAGGAGCGGCTCAACCGGGAGAAGAAGACGTCCGAGTACCCGGTCGACGCGATGCGCTGGTGCCTGGAGTCGGCCGGGCTCACCTTCGACGACGTCGACGTCTTCGCCTTCTCCTGGCGCTTCTCCGACGACGTGATCGACCGGATGATCGCCGAGATCACCGAGGACCGGCAGGCCACGGCGGAGCAGAAGTTCGCCCGCCTGGAACGCCTCGCCCAGACGCACCGGGCGCTGTTCAGCCAGGACGCCACCGAGGCCGACTTCCTGGAGTACACCGGTCACCGGCTGGACCCCGGCAAGCTGGTCCGGGTCCCGCACCACATCGCCCATCTGATGACCGGCTACCACCTGGCGGGCGGCGGGGACGCGGCGTTCCTGGTGAGCGACGGCCGCGCCGAGTGGCTGTCGTCGATCATGGGCGAGGTGCGCGACGGCGAGGTGAAGGTCTTCGACGACCTGACCGTCGACTCGCGGCACTCCCTGGCGATGCTCTTCTCGGTGGTGACCCGCTACCTCGGCTTCGTCCCCAACAACGACGAGTACAAGGTGATGGGCCTGGCCGGCTACGCCCCGCCGCCCGAGCCCAACCCGTTCCTGACCGACGTGGTGGAGACCCGCCCGGACGGCACCTACCGCATCCCCTACCCGGCCAACGCCGTCCCCGCCTACTACGAGCTGTTCGACCGCGTCTTCGGCGGCGGCCCCGAGCTCAGGGAGGACTTCGGCTACCGGGTCCGCGTGGCGAGCGCCGCCCAGCACATGCTGGAGACGCTCACCGCCGGCCAGATCCGCACCCTTCAGGCCCGCAGCGACCTGCCGCGCGTGGTCTTCGAGGGCGGACTCGCCCTGAACTGCGTCAACAACACCAAGCTGCTGGAGCGGTCCCGCTTCACCGACATGGACGTCAGCTTCGGCGCCAGCGACGTCGGCGTGGCCATCGGCGCGGCCCTGTACGCCAGCAGCCAGGCCGGCACCAAGCCCCGCATCGAGGCGACCCCCTACCTCGGCCCCTCCTACGGCCGTGAGGAGATCCTCGCGGCCCTCCAGGAGTTCGCGGACCAGGTGGTCTGGCGCGAGCTGGAGCCCGCGGACGTGCCGGGCGAGGCGGCGTCGCTGATGCGGCAGCGGTGCGTGATCGGCTGGTTCCAGGGACGCATGGAGTACGGGCCGCGGGCGCTGGGCAACCGCAGCATCCTGGCCAACCCGAGCTTCCCCGACATCAAGGACATCATCAACGAGCGCATCAAGCACCGCGAGCAGTTCCGGCCCTTCGCCCCGGTGGTCCTCGAGCACGTCGCGCCCGAGGTCTTCGAGATGGGCAAGAAGAAGTCCTCGCCCTACATGACCTTCGTGGTCCCGGTGCGACCCGGGTACCGCGAGAAGATCCAGGGCGCCTGCCATGTCGACGGCACCTCGCGGATCCAGACCGTCACCGAGCAGAGCAATCCGCTGCTGGCCGAGCTGCTCACCCGGTTCACCGAGCTGACCGGAATTCCCTGCCTGATCAACACCTCGTTCAACGTCGCCGGGGAACCCATCGTCTGCTCTCCCTCCGACGCCCTGTCCTGCTACCTCAAGACGGAGATGGATCATTTGTTCCTGGGGAACTTCCTGGTGTCGCGACGGGGGAGCGAGTGAGTGCCGGGTGAGCCCCGAGTGACTCCCTTTCCGATCTTGGCTGTCCGCAATTTCCCTTGCGCCTGTTGCGCTACGCTCTACCGCGAACGAAGGGAGACGCAGCCAAGTGTCGCTGTTAGAGGAGCACCCGTTCGTCGGTAACCACTGCGAGTCGACCACCCTGGTGAATCTGCTGCGGCAGCGGGACATCGACCTGTCGGAGTCGTTCGTCTTCGGGCTCGCCGGTGGTTTGTCCTTCATCTACTGGCGGACGAAGCAGATGCCGACGCCGTTCGTCGGCGGTCGCATCAAGCCGGACACGCTGTCCGAGAATCTCGCGGACGCGCTCGGCCTGCGGCTGTCGGTGCACGAGACGTCCTCGGCCAGGCGGGCGAAGGAGCATCTGCTGGCGGAGCTCGGCTCCGGAAATGTCGTCGGCCTCAAACTGGACCGCTATCTGCTCGACTACTCCACCGACGACTTCCGGTTCGCGGCGCACTATGTGGCCTGCGTGGGACACGAGGACGACCGTTTCGCCCTGGTGGAAACCAAGCCGCTCGGCCTGAAATGGGCGTCGGGCGAATCACTCGCGGCCGCGCGCGACCCCCGGGGCCCGATGAGTTCCCGCAATCGTGCCTTCACCCTGGAACCCCGGGGGGACGGCCTTCCCGATCTCGGGGAAGCCGCCCGCAAAGGCATCAGGGCGTCCGCGCAGAACATTCTGAATCCGCCGATCTCCAACTTCGGGTTCAAGGGAATGCACAAGGTCGCCGATCTGATGCCGCAGTGGCTCGACGACCTCGAATCCCCGGAAACCTCTCTGCCCGAGATTTCCACGATCATGGAGGACGCGGGGACCGGCGGGGGCCTGTTCCGCATGATGTGGGCGGAGTTCCTGGCGGAGACGGCCGAACTCACCGGCGTGGGCGAGTTCCAGGAGATCTCGGACGCCTACCGCGGGGTGTCGAAGAAGTGGACCGATGTGGCAGGCCTGGTGCGCGAGGCCGGGGCCACCTCCTCGCGGGAGTGCCTGCACAGCGCCTCGGCGATGGTGCACGAGGCCGCGGAGGAGGAGCGGCATCTGATGCAGCGCCTGCTTCAGCTGACGCGCTGAATGCCCTCCCGGCCCGAGCCGCTCCTCAGCCCATGGCCGTCCCGCCGAGCGAGCGGGCCGTCACCTTCTCCAGGTGCCGGGTGAACACCTCCCGGGCGTCGGGCGTGAGCGTGCGCAGGGCGATCAGGGCGGTGAGGGCCACATCGCACAGCTCGGAGTGCACGTCCTCCCAGGTGTGGGTGGTGCCCTTGCGCGGGTTCTGCCCCGTGACCCCCACCACCGCCTGGGCCACCTCGCCGACCTCCTCGGACAGCTTCAGGATGCACAGCAGCGGGTCCTCCCGGCTGCCGACCGCGCGGTGGCGGTCCAGCCAGGTGTGCAGATCCTCGACGGAGTCCCAGAGGCCGGGCGTGTGTCCGCTCATGGCACACAGGGTGGCAGACCCCACTGACAACGCCCGGCCCTTGCCTGTTCCCCGTCCGCCCGTCCCGCGGGCCTACTCCTCGAAGAGCGTCTGCTGCTCGCCCTCCCTGGCCTTGCGCAGCCGCTTGGCGCGGGCGCCGATCACCAGCGCCGTGGCCGCCGCGGTCACCCCGAAGGCCGCCGGGAGCATCCAGTTGCGGTCCAGGACGTGGCCGAGGGCGTGGTCCAGGGAGAGGCGGCCCGCCCCGGTAATGGCGAGACCGGCCGCGGTCAGGCCGAGGGTGGCGGCGTACTCGTAGCCGCCCTCCTGGGCGAAGAAGCCGTTCGGGGTGTGCACGGCTGCCGCGCCCGCCATCGCCCCGGCCGCGGCCGCGCCCGCCGCGGGGGTGGCCAGACCGAGCGCGAGGAGCGCGCCGCCGCCCGTCTCCGCCAGGCCCGCGGCGGTCGCGCTCGGTTTGCCCGGTGAGTAGCCGACGGTCTCCATGAACTGGCCGGTGCCCTCGATGCCGTGCCCGCCGAACCAGCCGAACAGCTTCTGCGTGCCATGGGCCATCAGCACGCCGCCCGCCCCGAGGCGCAGCAGCAACAGGCCCGCATCGCGCCGGCCGGGGCCGGAGTCGTGTCGCTCGCAAAAGATCACAGTCGCTCTCCCGGGGCAGGCGGCCGGCACACGGCGGCCGGAGCGGTCGCTTCGCCGCGACCACCGTCGCATCCCCGCCCCGGCGAGGCCCGTCGCCGGACGCCGTTCGGGTGGCCCCTGGTGGCGGGACCGGACGAACGGTACGACGCTGACGGACATGACCATTCAGACCACTCGCCTCAGCGACCCGGCTGTCCGCGCCTTCGTCACCGCCGTCAACAACCACGACCGCGAGGGCTTCATGGCGCTGCTCGCGCCCGGGGCCACCATGGCCGACGACGGCACCGAGCGGAATCTCACCGACTGGGTCGACCGCGAGATCTTCTCCTCCAACGGCCACATGGACGTCGAGCGCGAGTCCGACAACGGCCGCACGCTGCTCGTCGGCTACCGCAACGACACCTGGGGGGAGATGCGCACCCGGTGGTCCTTCGAGGTGACCGACGACGGCCGGATCTCCCGCTTCGAGACCGGCCAGGCCTGACACGGCAGCCGTTCCGCGCCCCGGTGCGTACCCGCGGTCCCGCGCGGGTCCACCCCCACCCGATGGCGTGGAACGGCTGCCGCCTCCCCCCTGGACATGGCCTGTGCAGGCTCCGGCGAAGCCCCACCCTCCAAGTGTGAAGCTTTTGTGGAGAGAAGTTGAGCATACGGCCTTCGCCGGGGGCAATGGTGCGGCAGCAACCAATCCGCTTGTGCAGAAGGCGCGTGCACGCAGAACGGGACCCCGTCCGCACGCAGAACGGGACCCCGTCAGGACCGCACGGCGGTGAGCCTCAGCCCCGCCCCACGTACGGCATGGTCGTCGCCAGCACCGTCGCGAACTGCACGTTCGCCTCGAGGGGAAGCTCCGCCATGTGCCGCACCGTGCGGGCCACATCGGCGACGTCCATCACCGGCTCCGGCACGACCTCCCCGCTCGCCTGCAGCACCCCCGAGGCCATCGCCTTCGTCATGTCCGTCGCCGCGTTGCCGATGTCGATCTGGCCCACCGCGATCCGGTACGGCCGCCCGTCCAGCGACAGCGACTTGGTCAGGCCGGTCAGCGCGTGCTTGGTGGCGGTGTAGGCGACCGAGTGCGGGCGCGGCGCGTGCGCCGAGATCGAGCCGTTGTTGATGATCCGGCCGCCCTGCGGGCGCTGCTCCTTCATCTGCCGGTAGGCCGCCTGGGCGCACAGGAACGCGCCGTTGAGGTTGGTGTCCACCACGTGCCGCCAGGCGTCGTAGGACAGGTCCTCCACCGGCACCCCGCCGGGACCGAACGTCCCCGCGTTGTTGAACAGCAGGTCCACCCGCCCGAAGCGCTCCACCGTGGCCGCGAACAGGGCGGCCACGTCGTCCGGTTGCGAGACGTCGGTGCGGACCGCGAGGGCGGTGCCCTCCGGGACGAGCGCGGCCGTCTCCTCCAGCGTCCCGGTGCGGCGGCCCGCAAGGGCCACCGACCACCCCGCCCGCAGCAGCTCCGCCGCCACCGCCCGGCCGATCCCGGAACCCGCCCCGGTCACCACGGCGATCCGCCGCTCCCCGGTCGTGCCGCCCGTCATCGCGCCCGCCTCTCCTCGCTGTCTCTCCCACCGCTCGCCGCCCCGGCTCCGCCGCCGGTCCGAACGGTGCTCATGACCTCGCAGCGTACGTGCGGGGACCGCGGCCGGACGCTCACGCCGGCGTGACCACCGGCCCCTGAGCCCCCTCAGCCCCCTGGGCTTCCCGCACGGGGCGCTCGCCCGGGTAGCGGACGCCGATGCGGTCGCGGACCGTGTCGAGGGTCCGCATCACCGCGAGGGTGCCGTCCAGCGGCACCAGCGGCGACTCGGTCTCCCCGGCCCGCAGTGCGCGCATCACCTCCGCCGCCTCGTGGCGCAGGCTGGCCCGCGGCCCGTCGGCCGGGTCGGCCGTGAACTCCTCGGTGTCCCGGCCGTCCCGGTGCAGCACGAAGCGGTCCGGGTAGTAGAAGCCGTACGGCACGTCGATGCGGCCCCGGGAGCCGGTCACCGACGCCTGCGTCGCCGTGCCGCCGACGATGGAGCAGTGCACCGAGGCCAGCGCGCCGCTGTCGTAGCAGAGCAGCGCCCCGGTCTGCAGGTCCACGCCCTCGTCCGAGAGCACCGCCCGCGCCGCCACGTCCGAGGGCTCGCCGAGCAGCAGGTGCGCGAACGACACCGGGTACACGCCGAGATCCAGCAGCGCGCCCCCGCCCAGCTCGGGGTCCCGCAGCCGGTGCGAGGGCGGGAAGGGGCCCGCCAGCCCGAAGTCCGCCTGCACACTGCGCACCTCACCGATCGCCCCGTCGTCCACGAGCGCCTTCAGCCGGCGGATCAGGGGATTGCAGTACATCCACATCGCCTCCATCAGGAAGCGCCCCTGCTCCCGCGCCAGCGCCACCAGCTCCTCCGCCTCGCGCAGATTCAGCGTGAACGGCTTCTCGCAGAGCACGTTCCGCCCGTTCTCCAGGCACAGCCCGGCCGCCTGGCGGTGTGCCGTGTGCGGGGTGGCCACGTACACGACGTCGACGTCCTCGTCCCGCGCCAGCGACGCCCAGTCGCCGTAGGCCCGCCCGATGCCGAACCGCTCGGCGAACGCCCGCGCCGAGTCCTGCGAGCGCGAGGCGACCGCCACGACCTCCGCGTCGGGAAGATCGACGAGATCCGCCGTGAACGTCGCGGCCATCCCCCCGGTCGCGAGGATTCCCCAGCGCACCTTCTGCCCTGTCATCCGTCCCACCCCTGCTGTGTCATCGGCCACGTGTACGAGCTGAGAGCATAGGGACCGCACGATGCGAAGAGGGAGGGGCCACATGCCCGAGGGTGGGGCGTCCACGGCCGGCTCGGCGGGGAGACCGGCAAAAGCGGGCGGGGGAGGAGGACCGGGGGGCGCGGCGCGCCGCACCGGACTGTTCGTCACGCTCGTCCTCGGCGGGCTGACCGCCACGCCCCCGCTGGCGATGGACATGTACCTCCCGGCGCTCCCGGAGGTCACCCGGTCCCTGCACGCGCCCGCCGCCACCGTTCAGCTCACCCTCACCGCCTGCCTGGCCGGCATGGCGCTCGGGCAGCTGGTCGTCGGCCCGATGAGCGACCGCTGGGGACGCCGCCGCCCGCTGCTCGCCGGCCTCGCGGTGTATGTCGTCGCCACCGTGCTGTGCGCCGTCGCGCCGACGGTTCAGCTGCTGACGGTCTGCCGGCTGGTGCAGGGACTCGCGGGCGCGGCCGGCATCGTCATCGCCCGCGCCGTGGTCCGCGACCTGTACGACGGCGTGGCCATGGCCCGCTTCTTCTCCACCCTGATGCTGATCTCCGGCATGGCCCCGATCGTGGCGCCGCTGATCGGCGGGCAGATCCTGCGGGTGACCGACTGGCGGGGCGTGTTCGTGGTCCTCGCCGTGGTCGGCGCGCTGCTCGGCCTCGTGGTGTGGGCTCGGCTCCCGGAGACCCTGGCGCCCGGCGACCGGCACGCCGGCGGGGCGGGGGAGGCGCTCGGCGCGATGCGCCGGCTGCTCGCCGACCGCGCCTTCACCGGCTATCTGCTCGCCGGCGGCTTCGCCTTCGCCGCCCTCTTCGCCTACATCGCGGCCTCGCCGTTCGTCGTCCAGGAGATCCACGGCGCCTCCCCGCAGACGTTCAGCCTGCTGTTCGGGCTGAACGCGGTCGGCCTGGTGACCGTGGGCCAGGTCAACGGCAGGATCCTGGTCGGCCGGGTCCGCCTGGACCGGGTGCTGGCCGTCGGCCTCACCGTCGTCGTCCTCGCCGCGACCGCGCTGCTGCTGCTCTCGCTCGGCGTCTTCGGCTTCACGGGGCTGTTCCCGGTGGCCGCCGCGCTGTTCGTGCTGATGTCCGCGATGGGCATCACCCTGCCCAACACCCAGGCGCTCGCCCTGATGCGGGTGCGGCACGGCGCGGGCTCGGCCTCCGCGCTGCTCGGCACCTCGTCCTTCCTGATCGGTGCGATCGCCTCGCCGCTGGTGGGGATCGCCGGCGAGGACACCGCCGTGCCGATGGCCGTGGTGCAGCTCGGCGCCGCGCTGGTCGCGACCGTCTGCTTCCTGGGGCTGTGCCGGCCCTGGCGGACCCGGCAGGAGGAGACGGGGCAGGACGGACGGCACGACGGCACACAGGACGGCCTGCGCGACGAGACCGTGAGGGCAGAACGCTGAGCGCCCCGAGACTGCGCCACAGCTCACCGGAACGGGCCGGGCTCGACCCCGCGGGACTGCGCCGCCTCGCCGGTCATGTGCGCGCCCTCACCACCGGGGACGACCCCTGGACGGCGGGCGCCGTGGTGATCGCCGGACGCGGACCGGTGATCGCCCTGGAGGAGGCGTCGGGCTGGGCCGTGCGCTGTGCCGGCTGGGACGAGCGCACCGGCACCGCGGTGGAACTCCCGCCGGCCGAGCGCGTCCCGGCCACCGTGGACACCCCGTTCGACCTGGCCTCCGTGACCAAGCTGTTCACCTCGGTCGCCGCCGTGCAGCAGCTGGAGCGGGGCACCCTCGGCATCGACGCCCGCGTCGGCGCCTACCTGCCGGACTTCACCGGCGCGGGCCGGCACGGCATCACCGTGCGGCAGCTGCTCACCCACACCTCCGGGCTCCGCCCCGAACTGCCGCTGTACGACTGCGCCGACGACGCCGAGCGGCTGGACATGCTGCGCGCGGAGGAACCGGTGACGGCGCCCGGCACGTACTGCTACTCCGACCTGAACATGCTGCTGCTCCAGCAGGTGCTGCAGCGCATCACCGGCCGCGCCCTCGACACCCTGGTCCACGACGGCATCACCCGCCCGCTCGGCATGACGTCGACCGGCTTCGGCCCCTGCCCCGGCGCGGCGGCCACCGAGGACCAGCGCACGCCGTGGGCCAAGGCGGACCGGGGCATGCTGCGGGGCGAGGTGCACGACGAGAACGCCTGGGCGCTGGGCGGCGTCGCGGGCCACGCCGGGCTGTTCTCCACGGCCCGGGACCTCGCGGTCTTCTGCCGCGCCCTGCTGGCCGGCGGCGCCTACGGCCCCGCCCGCATCCTCGGCCCCGACTACGTGGACCTGCTGTTCGCCCCGCCCGGCCTGGGCTTCGCCCTGGACCAGCCCTGGTTCATGGGCGAACTCGCCGGCCGCGGGGCCGCGGGCCACTGCGGCTTCACCGGAACGTGCCTGATCCTGGACCGGGCCACGGACACCTTCCTCGTCCTGCTGGCCAACACGGTCCACCCCCGCCGCCGCAGGGCGGACAACGCCCCGAGGGCCACCGCGGCGACGCTCCTCGCCAGGTCGATCCTCCCGGGACGGGGGCGCGGAGCAGGGGGAGGGGTCTCCTAGAATCTCCGGGTGAACGCCGCCGACGACCTCCGCTCCGCCCTGGCCGGCCTGCTGGACGGGCTCCCGCCGCGCCAGGCCGCCCGGGCCGTCGAGCGGCTGATCTCCGCCTACCGCGGCGCCACCCCCACCCACGCGCCGATCCTGCGCGACCGCGCCGACGTCGCGGCCTACGCGGCCTACCGGATGCCCGCCACCTTCGAGGCGGTGCACCAGGCGCTGACGGCGTTCGCCGGGGCCGTGCCGGACTGGACACCGGGCAGCCACACCGACCTCGGCGGCGGCACCGGCGCCGCCGCCTGGGCGGTCACCGCCACCTGGCCCGGCGAACGCCCGGTGACCGTGCTCGACTGGGCCGAGCCCGCGCTCGCTCTCGGCCGTGAACTGGCCGGAGCCAATCCGGCCCTGGGCAGGGCCGAGTGGCGCCGCGACCGCATCGGCCCCGGCCTCGTCCTCGAGCCCGTGGACCTGGTCACCGTCTCCTACGTGCTCAACGAGCTGACCGCCCCCGACCGCGCCGCCCTCGTCGACACCGCCGCCGAGGCGGCCGGGGCCGTGGTGATCGTCGAGCCCGGCACCCCCGACGGCTACGCCCGCGTCATCGAGGCCCGCGACCGCCTGATCGCCGCCGGCTTCCGCATCGCCGCCCCCTGCCCGCACAGCGCCGCCTGCCCCGTCGTGCCCGGCACCGACTGGTGCCACTTCTCGGCCAGGGTCAGCCGTTCCTCGCTGCACCGCCAGATCAAGGGCGGCTCGCTCGCGTACGAGGACGAGAAGTTCAGCTACGTCGCCGCCACCCGGCACCCGGCCGTACCGGCCCCCGCCCGGGTGGTGCGCAGGCCGCAGATCCGCAAGGGCCAGGTCCTGCTCGACCTGTGCGAGACCGAGCCGAGCCTGCGCCGCGCCACGATCACCAAGCGCCACGGGGACGTCTACCGGGCGGCCCGGGACACCGGCTGGGGCGACCCGTGGCCCCCGGCCGGTCACTGACGGCCCGGCTGCCGCCCGGCTCGGTGACCGCTCACTCCCGCACCTCCTGATCCGTGTCCCTCCGCGCGGCCCGCTGTGCGCGGTCCGCGCGCTGCTGCTGCAGCCTGCGCAGCAGTTCCCGCTTCTGGGCCTGCGGGTCGAGCCCGCCCCCGATGCGGCCGCCGCGCTCCCCTCCGCGCAGTGCCTTGCGCCCGAGGTGCTGCCGGGTGCCCCCGACTCCCAGCATGTTTCCGGCTCCGCCACGCGTCATGGCGTTCTCCCTTCCGCCCGGACGTCCCCGGACGCTCCCCGCGGTGTGGTGTGACGAGACGGTTCGTCTCGTACGTTGGCCTCACCACTGTCGGCGAGACGCACCGTCTTGTCAACCTGATAGATTCGGCTGCATGGCCAGCAAGCAGTCCACGCCCGACGTCTCACGCCGCAGCGAGCGCTCCCGCCGCGCGATCTTCGACGCCGCCCTCGCCCTCGTCGGCGAGGTCGGCTACCCCAAGACCACCGTCGAGGGCATCGCCGCCCGCGCCGGCGTGGGGAAGCAGACGATCTACCGCTGGTGGCGGTCGAAGGCCGACGTGCTGCTCGACGCCTTCCTGGACCTGAGCGAGCAGGCCGCCGAGGCCGCCGGGCAGGCGCCGTACGCGATCCCGGACACCGGCGATCTCGCCGCCGACCTCAAGGGCGTCCTGCGGGCCACGGTGGACGAGCTGCAGGACCCCGCCTTCGCCGCGCCCTCCCGCGCCCTGGCTGCCGAGGGCGTGGTCAACGAGGAGCTGGGCCGCCGCTTCGTGGCCAGGCTGCTGCTGCCGCAGCTGGAGCTCTACGCCGACCGCCTGCGCTCCGCCCAGCGGGCCGGGCAGGTCCGCGCCGACATCGATCCGCGCATCGCCCTGGAACTGTTCGTCTCCCCGCTCGCCCAGCGCTGGCTGCAGCACACCGGCCCGATCAGCTACGAGTACACCGACACCCTGGTCGACTACGCCCTGAACGGACTGGCCCCCCGCTGAGGAGGCCGAACGCCCCGGCCCCGGCCGAGGAGCCCGGACAGCCCGGATCCCCGGCCGGGGATGATCCCCCCTCGTCCCACCTGGGCAGTTTGTGGGCTCCGGGCCCCCGATGCGCACGATGGTGGGACCATAGGGCATGCTGGACCGCACGACGGCGAGGGGACAGAGGCGAGGGGATAGATGAGCGCGGACTTCCAGGGCCGGACCGGCCGGCAGGGCAAACTCTCCCGGTGGCTGCGAGGACGCCGCCCGAAGCAGGCCGCCGACGACGGCGGCCGTGAGACCCTGCTGCTCGCCGCCGCCGCCGTGGGTCTGCCGCTCGCACCCGCCGCCCACCCCGTCGGATACCGCTGCTCCTGCGACCGCGTGGGCTGTCCCACCCCGGCCCGGCACCCGGTGTCCTTCGCCTGGCAGACGCAGTCGACCACCGACCGCGCCCAGATCGAACGCTGGGCCCGCCATCAGCCGCAGGCCAACTTCATCACCGCGACCGGCATGGTGCACGACGTCCTCGACGTGCCCCACGTGGCCGGTCGCGAGGCTTTGGAGCACCTGCTCGCCGCCGGGGTCGAGGTCGGCCCGGTCGCCGAGAGCGACGACGGACGGATGTTCTTCTTCACCCTCACCCGGGGCACCCCCGAGGACGAGGACGAGTGGTGGCCCTGCGAGCTGGACTGCCACCCGGAGACCATGGACGAGCACCCCGGCCTGCGCTGGCACTGCCGGGGTTCCTACGTTCTGGTCCCCCCGGCCCGCCTCCCCGGCGACGACGGCCCCTCGGTCCGCTGGATCCGCGGCCCCGAGCACAAGCTGCCGGACCCGTTGACCATCCTGGAGTTCCTCACCGACTCCTGCGCCCGGCACGCCGAGGCCTTCTCCGACTCCGCGGGCACGGCCTGGCCCCTGCGTCACCACTGACGGCACCCGGCACCCCCCGGGGGGCGCTGCTACTCGCCCTTCGCGGACACCAGCCCCTGGATGCGCCCCAGGACCTCCACCGCACCGTCGCCCGCCGGGTCCAGCGCGACCTCGTTCGAGATGAACTGCATGGTCAGCGACTGGCGGATCTCCCCGGTGGTCAGCGCCAGCACGTCCTTGTTGGGCGTGGGCACCGTCGCCCCCGCGGCGGCCGTCTGCTTCTCGAAGTGCCGCGTGGTGAAGAACACCAGCGCGCCGCCGTCCTCGGTGCGCAGCGCCAGCGGCCGGTAGTCCCCGCCCGTCACCGGCTCGTCGAGGTACTGGGTGGCCAGCCCCGGCCGCTCCGACCGCTTCTTCCGCAGCGCCCGCCAGGCACTGGTGTGCGGGCCCACCGCGAACGCGTCCCCGCCGTCCTTCAGGTACGTGGCGTACTTCTGGCTCAGCTCCTCCGGCGCCACCGCCACATCGGTGGCGTTCGCCGGCACCGCCTCCGCCCAGCCGTCCTCGTCCGTCCTGAACCGCGGTATCTCGTCCGGGTCGACCAGCGTCAGATAGGCGACCTGCCACGGCTCGTCCAGCGAGTCGCGGGTGAACACCAGCAGCCAGCGGGCCTCGCCGCCCTTGTTCCCGGCCGCGTCGGCGAGGAACCAGCGGGGCCAGCCGGCCTTCTTCGGGATGGTGAACTTCGCGTCGGTCAGCTTCAGCGGCGTGTGCGAGGGGTTGCCCTCGGGGTTGTTGGCCTTCCCGGCGGTCAGCCGCGCCTTGTCGATGTCGCCGAGCGCCCCGGTGGTGTACGTGGCGTCCAGGGAGCTGTCGTACGCCTCATCGGCCTTGTTGTAGGCGGTGGTGAACTGCCGCAGCGCCTTCGCGGCCTCGCCGCGCGTGGCCGCCGGAAGCACCTCGCGTTCGCCGTGCACCACCACACAACCGCTGGTGGCCACCGACAAGGCGGCCACCAGCAGCACGCACTTCTCAAACCTGCGGTGCCTGCGGAGCCTTCGAAGGCCGAGATCCCTGCTCATCCGGTTCCTTCACCTTCCCCTTCCCGGAGGCGAACCCTACCGGGGAGGGGAAAAGGGCGAGCGCCGGGATCGGGTAGAGCAGCCACACCGTGACCTGGAGCACGGTCGGGCCGGGCTGGAAGGTGAACTCGCCCTTCAGCAGCGTGCCGTACCAGCTGTCCGGCGGGACGGCGCCGCTGATGTCGAAGGCACGGTTCGTCAGGCCGGGCAGCGGGTCGGCCTCCTGCAGGTCGTGGAATCCGTAGGCCGGGACGCCCGCCGCCACGACGACCGGCATGGCGCCGGTCCGGGTGAAGAACCGGGCCGGGTCGGTCCGCAGCTCCCGAAGGAAGGTGGGCCGACACAGCGAGGGAACTCCCGGTCGGTACCCGGGCGTTCCGTGAGCCCGCTCTCATGGACGGTGCAGGGGAGCGCGCCGATCACAGTGGCTCACCACGCACGCCATGTGTCGGTCAAGGAGAGGTCGGTCAGGGGCAAGGAGGCGTCAAGGGCCCAGGGGGCGGCCTCCGGCCGATCTCGCCTCCCGGTCTGCGGACACGATGCTTGAATGCCCCCGTGACTGACTACGACGTGCTCCGCGTCTTCTGCGGGCCCCGGGGCGGCTACGGCAATGAACTCGGCGTCGTGCGCGACGGTTCCGTCGTGCCCGGGCGGGACCAGCGGCAGGAGCTCGCGGCGAAGCTCGGCTTCAGCGAGACCGTGTTCGTCGACGACCCCGAGCGCGGGATCATCGACATCTACACCCCGGCCGGGCGGCTGCCCTTCGCCGGACACCCCTGCGTCGGCACGGCCTGGCTGATCGACGTGCCCGAACTCGTCACGCCCGCCGGGGTGGTGGGCGCCCGGCAGGACGGGGAGTTCTGCTGGATCGAGGCCCGCGCGGAGTGGGTGCCGCCGCGCACGCTGCGCCAGTACGCCACCGCGGCCGAGGTCGACGACCTGCCCGTGCCGCCGAAGGGGGAGTGGATCTACGCCTGGGCGTGGGAGGACGAACCGGCCGGCCGTGTCCGGGCCCGCGCCTTCCCCGGCCGCGACGACGGCATCGACGAGGACGAGGCGACCGGCGCGGCGGCACTGCTGCTCACCCACCGGCTGGGCCGGGCCCTCAACATCACCCAGGGCTCCGGTTCGCAGATCCTCACCGCGCCGCAGCCGGAGGGGTGGGTGGAGGTCGGCGGACGCGTCGTCCTCGAGAGGTAGTCGCCGCCGAGAGGCAGTCGTTGCCGTGAGGCGCCGTGACCGCCGCTCACGCCGAGAGCGGGAACTCCTCGCCCAGTGCCCGGAACACCCCGGTGTTCAGCCCGAACGCGGCCTTGCACTCACTGACGATCCGCTGCTTCTCCAGGTCGTCCGCCGGCAGCGCGTCCAGCAGCCCCCGGTACATCCGCTTGAAGGCGGCCGGGTTGGCGATGTCCTCGAAGACGTAGAAGCGGACTCCGTCGCCCTTCCTGGCGAAGCCCCAGGTCCTCTCCGCCTTGTCGCGGATGATCTGGCCGCCGGACAGATCGCCCAGGTAGCGCGTGTAGTGGTGGGCGACATAGCCGCCCGGCCAGCGCTCGGCGCACTCGCGCACCCGGTCCGCGTACGCCCGGGTCGCCGGCAGGGCGGACAGCGACTCCCGCCAGCCGGGGCCGCGCAGATGCTCCAGGTCCCGCTCCAGCGAGGCCAGGCGCATCAGCTCCGGCCGGATGAACGGGCCCGCCACCGGATCCGCCGCAAGCCGCGCCGCGGACGCCTCCAGCGCCTCGTACACGAACCACAGCTGCTCGGTGTAACGGGCGAACGCGTCGACGCCGAGCCGCCCGCCGAGCAGGTCGCTCATGAACGTCGAGGTCTCGGCCTCCACGTGCTGCTCATGGGACGCGGTGCGGATGAGCGTCGAGAAGGAGTCCATACACCGATCTTCTGTGGTTAGGCTTACCTAAGTCAATAGGTTTGCCGACGGTCTGTCGGCAAGAGCCTACCCACGCCGGACACCCGCAGCACCCGGATCAGGGCAGGAATCAGGGCAGAAACGGGGCAGGACCGGGGCGTGGCGGGCGGCACGAGCCCGGGCCGGGTCAGGGCAGGGTCAGGATCTCCGCACCCGTGTCCGTGACCACCAGCGTGTGCTCGAACTGCGCCGTCCGCTTGCGGTCCTTCGTCACCACCGTCCAGCCGTCGTCCCAGATGTCGTACTCGTGGGTGCCCAGGGTCAGCATCGGCTCGATGGTGAAGGTCATGCCCGGCTGCATCACCGTGGTGGCGTGCGGGCTGTCGTAGTGCGGGATGATCAGGCCCGAGTGGAACGAGCTGTTGATGCCGTGGCCGGTGAAGTCCCGCACCACTCCGTATCCGAAGCGCTTGGCGTACGACTCGATGACCCGGCCGATCACATTGATCTGCCGGCCCGGCTTGACCGCCTTGATCGCCCGGTTCAGCGCCTCCCGGGTGCGCTCCACCAGCAGCCGGCTCTCCTCGTCCACGTCGCCCACCAGGTAGGTGGCGTTGTTGTCGCCGTGCACCCCGCCGATGTACGCGGTCACGTCCAGGTTCACGATGTCGCCGTCCCGCAGCACCGTGGAGTCCGGGATGCCGTGGCAGATCACCTCGTTGATCGAGGTGCACAGCGACTTCGGGAACCCGCGGTAGCCCAGGGTGGAGGGGTAGGCGCCGTGGTCGCACAGGAACTCGTGCGTCACCCGGTCCAGCTCGTCGGTGGTCACCCCCGGCGCGATGTGCTTGGCCGCCTCCTCCATCGCCTGCGCGGCGATCCGGCCGGCGATCCGCATCGCCTCGATGGTCTCCGGGGTCTGCACCTCCGGACCCGTGTACGGCGTCGGGGCGGGCTTGCCGACGTACTCGGGACGGCGGATGTTTCCGGGCACGGAGCGGGTGGGAGACAGCTCCCCTGGGACGAGCAGCGACTGGCCAGACATGCCAGCGAGTCTAAGTCAGCGGCGATGGGGGACCATCTTCGTGGTGAGAGGAGCCGGTCATGCCCCTGTTCAAGAAGCGCACGGTCGGAAAGCCGGGCGAGTGGTACTACTGCCTGGAGCACAAGAAGGTCGAGGAGGGGCCCGAGTGCCCCGGCAAGGACCGCTTCGGACCGTACGCCAGCCCCGGTGAGGCCGAGCGTGCGATGGAGACCGCGCGGGAGCGGAACCTGCAGTGGGAGAACGACCCGCGCTGGCACGACGCCCCCGCCTCCGGGCCCGAGGACTGATCCCGCCCGGCCCCACGCCATGGCCGCTGTGCGTTCCGCCCGGCGCTACGCCGTGGCCGTGCTCGCGGATCCGGCTGCCGCCGTGCGCTGCTCGCGCAGCCGGACCGCGTGCTCGTTCGTCCGCACGTCGTAGCTCATCAGCTTGGGCAGGCACAGCGCCAGCAGCGCCACCGCGCCCGCGCACAGCAGTCCGCCCGACCACACCGACGTCCGCACGCCGAGCCAGGCGGCCATGCCGCCCACCCGGACCTGCCCGAGCCGCGGGCCCACCGCGTACGACAGCAGCTCGATACCGGCGAGCCTGCCGCGCAGCTCGTCCGGGATGGTCTGGTTCCACATCGCGCTGCGGAAGATGCCGCTGACCATGTCGAAGGCGCCGCCCACCGTCAGGCACAGCAGCACCAGCCAGACGTTGCCCGCGACGCCCGCCGCGACGATCGCCAGCCCCCAGCCGGCCGCCGCCAGCACCACCAGCCGGCCGTGCCGGTGCACCCGCGAGGTCCAGCCGCTGGTCAGGCTCACCAGCAGCGACCCGGCCGGGATCGCGGCGTACATCAGCCCCAGCGACCACTCGGCGCCCAGCTCGTCGGCGAGGAACGGAAGCACCGCCAGCGGCATCGCCAGGCACATCGCCGCCAGGTCGATCGCATAGGTGCCCAGCAGCTCCTTGCGGCTCCAGGCGTACCGGGCGCCCTCCGCGATCGCCGCCCAGGACGGCTTTTTCGCCGCGTGCGAGGCGGGGGAGGGGCGCAGCCCGAGGCCCAACACCACGGAGACCGCGAAGGTGGCCAGGTCGATGGCGTACGCCCAGGCCAGCCCGGCGAACGCGACGACCAGGCCGGCGAGCGCGGGCCCCGCGACCGCGCCCACCTGCCAGCGCAGCGAGTTCAGCGCCGCGGCGGCGGGGAGCAGCTCATGGCGGACGATGCGCGGAGTGAGCGCGTCCAGGGCGGGCCGCTGGACCGAGGACAGCGCCGACGACAGCGCCGCCACCACATACAGGGCCCAGACGGCGGGGGAGGGCAGCAGCACGTTCAGCAGCAGCACGGCGCACAGGACGCCCTGGCCCGCCTCGGTCCACACGATCAGCTTGCGTTTGTCCCAGGCGTCGGCGAACGCCCCGCCGTAGAGCCCGAACACCACCAGCGGCACCAGCTGCACGGCCCCGATCGCCCCGACGGCCGCCGCGGAGCCGGTCAGGTCCTTGATCTGCACGGGCAGCGCGACAAAGGTCAGAAAGCTCCCGAAATTGGTGATCAGCCCGGCCACCCACATCCGCCGGAAATCCGCGGACTCCCGCCAGGGCCCGAGATCAGGAAGCAACGACCGACTCACAGCGGCTCATCCTCGGCGCCCTCGATCGCGCCGGACAAGCGATTTTCCGCAGGCGGCACAACTCCGGGCATCCGCGCCGACGCACGGGACCGCGGGCAGTCGTGCCGCCCGGGCAGCGGGGGAGGACGGGCGCGGCGGCACCCCTGCTGCGGGCCCGGCGCACACCCACCCCCGCACCGGCGACCTCACCACCGCGGCGGAGGCGGCGCCATCAGCAGATCCGCCAGATGGGAAAGCCGCTCCCGGAACCTCCGCCTCCCCCGCCGGGAGGCGCCCGCACCGGGAACCGCGTTCTCCCCGGCCGCCGCACTCACCAGATGCTGCACCGTGTCCAGATCCAGCTCACCCCCCTCCGGCACCGCCAACGTCTCGTGCGCCAGCCCCGGCAGCTCTCCCTCCTCCGGCCCCAGCGCCAGCAACACCGCCCCCGCCCGCCGCGCGTCCGACACCCGCTCCAGCAGCCCGTCACCCGGTTCCCCCGGTGCCACCACCAGCAGCGTCTCCCCCCGCCGCACCGCCTCCAGCCTCCCCAGCCCCACCGCCAGATGTGCCGGATCCGACGGCCGCGCGTCATGCCGCACCAGCGTCGGCGCGAGCTCCGGCGTCCCCGACCACGCCGCCTCGTCCACCAGATGCGCCGCCAGATGCCACGGCTCGTACTCCCGCGTCCCCACCAGCAGCAGCCCGCCCCCGTGCGACACCACCGACCCCCGCAGCGCCCCCGCGAACCTCCGGGTGGCCCCCAGCCACTCCGTCCCGGCGAGCACTTCCCGCAGCAACGCGACCCGTACCGCATCCATGCGGCGCATCCTGCCCCAACCGGTTCGCCGCGGCCCGGCGTTCGCCCGGGAATCGCCCGTCCGTGGACGGGTCGTAAAGTCGGGCCATGACCTCTACCGACAGTGCAAAGCCGCCCGCCAAGGACCCCTGGGACCTCCCCGACGTCTCCGGGTACGTCGTCGGCGTACTCGGCGGCACCGGCCCGCAGGGCAAGGGCCTCGCCTTCCGCCTCGCCCGGGCCGGCCAGAAGGTGATCATCGGTTCCCGCGCCGCCGAGCGTGCCCGGGCCGCCGCCGAGGAGCTCGGCCACGGCATCGAGGGCGCCGACAACGCCGAGTGCGCCCGCCGCAGCGACATCGTGATCGTCGCCGTGCCGTGGGACGGGCACGGCGACACCCTCACGGCGCTGCGCGAGGAGCTGGCGGGCAAGCTCGTCGTCGACTGCGTCAACCCGCTCGGCTTCGACAAGAAGGGCGCCTACGCGCTCAGGCCCGAGGAGGGCAGCGCCGCCGAGCAGGCCGCCGCCCTGCTGCCGGACTCCCGGGTCACCGCCGCCTTCCACCACCTGTCGGCCGTGCTGCTCACCGACCCGGAGACCGACCGGATCGAGACCGATGTGATGGTGCTCGGCGAGGTGCGCGCCGATGTGGAGATCGTGCAGGCGCTGGCCGGGCGCATCCCCGGCATGCGCGGCGTCTACGCGGGCCGGCTGCGCAATGCGCACCAGGTGGAGGCGCTGGTCGCCAACCTGATCTCGGTCAACCGGCGCTACAAGGCACACGCCGGGCTCCGCGTCACGGACGTATGACCCGATGGGGGACACTGGGGGTGAAGCACAGACCGTCCGTGTCCCCCGACAGGAGACCAGTCCTATGCCCCGCCTCGCCGTCTACGCCCTCGTCGTCTGCCTGCTCGCCGTCGCCGCGGCCGTCGTCTCCTTCGTGCAGGGCATGGTGCTGATGGGCGTGGTCTGGGTGCTGCTGGCGGGGCTGTCGTCCAACATGTGCCTCTACTACGTCAAGCGCGGACGCGACGCCCGCCGCTCCTCCTCCTCCGCCACCGGCTGACGGCACCCGTCCCTCCGGCTGACGGCACCCGCTAACGGGGGATCGTGCACAGCTCGTCCGTCTGCCAGAAGCGGTACAGCTCGAAGCCGCAGTACGACTCCACGTCCCCGATGCCGAGGCCGCGCAGCACCGCGTCCACCGCGCCGAAGAAGGCGCCGTTGAGCGCCGGCACCCACAGCAGCGCGAAGACGAAGAGCAGGCCGAACGGGGCGAACGGCTCCACCTGGCGCCGGACGCCGTGGGACAGCCACGGCTCGATCACTCCGTAGCCGTCCAGGCCCGGCACCGGCAGGAAGTTCAGGATGGCCGCCGTCACCTGCAGCAGCGCCAGGAAGGCGAGGGCGTAGCGGAAGCCGGTGGGCACGCCCTCCAGCGCGCCCAGCCAGAACGGGGCGGTGCACACCGCCGCGAACAGCACATTGGTCAGGGGGCCCGCCGCCGAGATCAGGCTGTGCCGCCAGCGGCCCCGGATCCGCCCCCGGTCGATGAACACGGCACCGCCGGGCAGACCGATCCCGCCCATGATCACGAACAGCACGGGCAGCACGATGCTCAGCAGGGCGTGCGTGTACTTCACCGGGTTCAGCGTGAGGTAGCCCTTGGCACCGACGGAGAGGTCCCCGCTGTGCAGGGCGGTGCGCGCGTGCGCGTACTCGTGCAGGCACAGCGAGACGACCCACGCGGCCGTCACGAACAGGAACACCGCGAGGCCCGGCTGCTCCGCGAAGCCCGTCCAGGTGGCCCAGCCGGTGACCGCCATCACGGCCACGATCGCCAGGAAGACGGGGCTGATCCTCCGGTCGCTGCGGCGGGGGGCGGCGGTGGTCATGGGACTCCCTGGACTGTCGGACACGCACGGGACGGGCGACGGGACTGCCCGACCGTACCGGGCGCAACGGGAAAACGTCTCGCGCGGGCCGCCGGTTCCGTCGGAGAGTAGGGGCATGGGGCTGTGGCACGTGATCCACGAGGACGGGCGGACGGAGCGCTGCGGCGAGCCGTTCACGGTCGGCGACGAGGTGGCCCGGCCCCTGCCGGAGCACCCGCCGCACTTCCCGGGCACCGTGCGCGGGCCGCGGTGATGGGCCCCGGAGCACCGACGACAATGGACCTCGTGCGATATCGCGTCCTCGGCACCACCCAGGCCCTGCGCCCCGACGGCACCGCCCTCCCCGTGGGCGGGGCGCGGCTGCGTGCCCTGCTGACCGTGCTCGCCCTGCGGCCCGGGCGGGTCGTGCCGGTGCGCGTCCTGGTCGACGAGGTGTGGGACGACGAGCCGCCGGCCGACGCCACCGGGGCGCTGCAGGCCCTGGTCGGCCGGCTGCGCCGGGTGCTCGGCGCCGACGCGGTCGCCTCCGCCGACGGCGGCTACCGGCTCACCGCCGCGGCCGACGACATCGACCTGCACCGCTTCGAGCGGCTGACCGGCGAGGGCCTGCGCGCCCTGGCCGACGGCGACCCGCGGAAGGCGGCGGTGGTGCTCGACGACGCCCTGGCACTGTGGCGCGGGCCCGCCCTCGCCGACCTGCCCGACTCCACCGCCGAGGCCGCCCGCGCCGAGACCCGGCGGCTGGAGGCGCTGCGCGCCCGGCACACCGCCGCGCTCGCCCTCGGACAGGCCGAGCAGTCGCTGCCCGAGCTGACCGCCCTGTGCGACACCCACCCGCTCGACGAACCCCTCCAGGCGCTGCGGCTGCGCGCGCTGCGCGACACCGGCCGCACCGCCGAGGCCCTCGCCGCCTACGAGGACGTGCGCCGCCTCCTCGCCGACCGGCTCGGCTCCGATCCGGGCGCCGAACTGCGGGCCCTGCACGCCGACCTGCTCCGCCCGCAGCCCGCCTCCCGGGCCGCGCCGGGACCCGCGCCGGCCGGGACGGCACCGCGGCGGGGCAATCTGCGCGCCCGGCTGACCTCCTTCGTCGGCCGGGAGCGGGACATCGAGGCCATCCGCGCCGACCTGTCCGCCGCCCGCCTGGTCACCCTGCTCGGGCCCGGCGGCTCAGGGAAGACCCGGCTGTCGCAGGAGGCGGCCGAGACCGTACGGGACGCCCTGCCCGACGGGGTGTGGCTGGCCGAGCTGGCCCCGGTCGACGACCCCGACGCCGTCCCCGAGGCCGTGCTCACCGCCGTCGGCGCCCGCGAGACCGTGCTCTACGGCGCCGGCGCCGAGAGCATGCGGGCCGTCGCCGAGCGCCACGACGACCCCGTCGACCGCCTTGCCGAACACTGCGGCCGGCGCCGCATGCTGCTGATCCTGGACAACTGCGAGCACGTCGTGGACGCCGCCGCCCGCCTGGCGCAGACGCTGCTGGAGCGCTGCCCCCACCTCACCGTCCTCGCCACCAGCCGCGAACCCCTCGGTGTGCAGGGCGAGTTGCTGCGCCCGGTGGAACCGCTGCCGGAACCGGTGGCCCTGCGGCTGCTCGCCGACCGCGGTGCCGCCGCCCGGCCCGGATTCCGCGTCGAGGACGACCCGGAGGCCTGCGCCGAGATCTGCCGCCGGCTCGACGGACTGCCCCTCGCCATCGAACTCGCCGCCGCCCGGCTGCGGATGCTCACCCCGCGCCAGATCGCCGACCGCCTCGACGACCGCTTCCGCCTGCTCACCTCCGGCAGCCGCACCGCCCTGCCCCGCCAGCAGACCCTGCGGGCCGTCGTCGACTGGTCCTGGGAGCTGCTCGACACGGACGAACGCGAGGTGCTGAGCCGCCTGTCGGTCTTCGCCGGCGGCTGCGACCTCGCCGCCGCCGAGGCGGTGTGCGGGCCCGCCGCGCTGGAGTCGCTCGCCTCGCTCGTCGACAAGTCCCTGGTGGTGGCGGCGCCCTCCGGCGACGGCGAGATGCGCTACCGGCTCCTCGAGACCGTCGGCGAGTACGCGGCCGAACGCCTCGACGAGACCGGCCGGCGCACCGAGGCGATCCGAGCCCACCTCACGTACTACCGCGAACTCGCCCGTACCACCGACCCGTTGCTGCGCGGCGGGCAGCAGCGCACCGCCATCGAACGGCTGGAGCGCGAGTACGACAACCTGCGCACCGCGCTGCGTCACGCGCTCGCCCTGCGCGACGAGCAGGAGGCGCTGTGCCTGACGCTGTCGCTCGCCTTCTTCTGGCAGATGCGCGACCTCAGGATCGACGCCCGCAACTGGTGCCGCGAGGTGATGGCCCTCGGCCCCGACCCGTTCGCCGAGGTCCGCCCGGCCGCCCCCGTGTGGCAGCGCTGCACCGAGCACCCGCCCCCGATGACCGGCGAGGTGCTCGCCGAGGCCCGCCGCGGAGTGCATCTGGCGCACCTGGCCTGCATGGACACCGAGCTGGACAACTGGCAGACGCCCGAGGCGCAGGACCGGCTGCGGATCATCGCCGCGACCTACGAGCCCGGCCTGCCGCAGACCTGCCGGTCGCCCGGCCTGCTGTGGATCTTCTCGCTGATGCTGACCGGCGACACCGAGCGGCTGCGCCGCGCCCTGGACGCCGCCGTCGACGTCGCCCGCCGGACCCCCGGTTACGAGTGGGAGCTGGCCGGCTGTCTGCAGATCCGCGCCAATGTCCTGGCCAACCGCGCCGACCTGGCCGGCGGCGCCGCCCGCGACGCGGACGAGGCCCTGGAGATCTACCGGCGCCTGGACGACTCCTGGGGCACCGCCGAGGCCCTGTCCGCGCGCGGCGAGGCGCACGAACGCCGGGGCCGCTACGACGCCGCGGCCGCCGACTTCGCCGCCGCCATCGAGCACGCCGAACGGCTGGGCGCCCGCGCCCAGATCGCCGTGCTGTCCGCCCGGCTGGGCAACGCGCTGCTGGAGGCGGGGCACACCGAACGCGGGGAGCGGCTGCTGCGGGAGATCATCGAGACCACCCGGTGCGGCCACAACGAGGCCATGCCCTTCGCCCGCCTCATGCTGGCCGGCTGGCTCGGCATGACCGGCCGCACCGCCGAGGCACGGCAGCAGCTGAACCTGCTGCGCGAGGAGTTCCGGATCGCGCAGTACATCGTGTTCGACGCGTTCATCCTCGGCGCCGAGGGCTGGCTGGACGTGTTCGACGGGGACGACGCCAGGGCGCTCCGCACCTTCCGGCAGGCGTTCGAACGCGCCCAGGACCCGGTGTGCGAGACCGTCGCCCCGCAGATGCGCAGCGGGCACCTGACCGGGGCCGCGATGGCCCTCGCCGGAGTCGACGGCGGCAGGCGCGCCGGCGAGGCGGCCCGCCTGCTGGGCGCCGCCGACTCCTGGCTGCTGCCCGGCCATGTCCCGGGCAGGGTCGAGGCCACCTGCCGCGCACGCACCGAGCAGCGCATCCGGGCCGCGCTCGGCGACGACGAGGCGTACGCATCCGCCTACGCGCAGGGCGGCGGCCTCACGCCCGGGGAGGCCGCCGCCCTGCTCTGACTGCTCTTCTCTTTTCTTCTCTGTTCCTGTGTGGCCTCTCCGGCTTTGTGTGTGACCCCCTTCCGGCGGTTCTTCTGCTCAGTCCTTGGTGCGGAACTTGTGGATCGCGACCGGTGCCATCACCGCCGTGATCGCCACCGTCCAGCCCAGGGTCATCCACAGGTCGTGCGCCACGGGCCCGCCCACCATCAGCCCGCGTGCGGCGTCGGCCAGCGAGGACAGCGGGTTGTACTCGGTGAAGCTCTCCAGCCAGTCCGGCATCGACTGCGGCGGCGCGAAGATCGACGAGCCGAACTGCAGCGGCATCAGCACCAGGAAGCCCATCGCCTGCACCGACTGCGCGTTCTTCATGGTCACGCCGAGCGTGAGGAAGATCCACATCAGGGCCGAGCCGAACACCGCGGACAGGCCCACGGCCGCCAGCAGCCCCGGCCAGTTGGTGATGTCGAAACCGACCAGCACCCCGACCACCATCAGGATCGTGGTGGCGATCAGCATGCGCACCAGTTCCACGGCGATCTTGGCGAACAGCACCGAGCCGCGGCCGATCGGCAGCGAGCGGAAGCGGTCCATCACCCCGGAGTTGAAGTCCTGGTTGAAGCCGGTGCCCACGCCCTGGGCCATGTTCATGCCCATCATGGCCATCAGGCCGGGCACGATGTACTGCACATACGCCTCCTGTCCGCCGCCCAGGGCCTGCCCGATCGAGCCGCCGAAGACGTACACGAACAGCAGCGTGAACACGATCGGGAACAGCACGGCGTCGAACATCGACTCCGGGTCCTGACGGATCCACAGCAGATTGCGGCGCACCAGCGCGCCGGTGTGCCGAAGATGCCCGCGCAGCGGGATCCGCGCGTCGTGAACGGTCTGGGCAGGGGGCACGGTCGTGGCGCTCATGCGGCGACCTCCTCGCGGTGCTCGGCGGAACCGGCGGGCTCGGTGTCCAGCGGCTCACCGGCGCGGTGCCCGGTGAGCGAGAGGAACACCTCGTCCAGGCTGGGCAGTTCGGTGCTGATGGAGGCCAGGGTGACGTCCTGTGCGGTGACCGCGCCGACCACGGCCGTCAGCTGCTCGTCGCTCAGAACCGGCACCAGCAGCGCCGCACGCTCGGCGTCCACGGTGACCGGGGCGAGGCCGGTGATGCCCAGCTCGTCCAGGGCCGCCGCCAGCGGGCGCAGCCGCAACGGGTCCGCAGGGCGGATCCGCAGGGTGCGGCCGCCGACCCTGGCCTTCAGCTCCTCGATGCCGCCCCTCGCGATGACCTTCCCGCGGTCCATGACGGTCAGCTCGGAGGCGAGCTGCTCGGCCTCCTCCATGTACTGGGTGGTCAGCAGCACGGTCACGCCCTCACCGACCAGCCGCTTGACCTCGTCCCACACCTCGTTGCGGGTGCGCGGGTCCAGGCCGGTGGTCGGCTCGTCCAGGAACAGCACGGCCGGGCGCCCGATCATCGACGCGGCCAGGTCCAGCCGGCGGCGCATACCACCGGAGTACGTGCCCGCCGGGCGCCGGGCGGCGTCCGTGAGCGAGAACCGCTCCAGCAGCTCGTCGGCGCGGGCGCGGGCCTCCTTGCGGGACAGGTCGAGCAGCCGGCCGATCAGGTACAGGTTCTCCCAGCCCGGCAGCTTCTCGTCCACCGAGGCGTACTGGCCGGTCAGGCCGATCACCCGGCGCAGCTGCCGGGGTTGGCGGACGACGTCGTAGCCGGCCACGGTCGCCTGGCCGGCGGTGGGGGCCAGCAGGGTGGACAGGATGCGGACGAGGGTGGTCTTGCCGGCGCCGTTCGGGCCGAGCACACCCATCACGGTGCCCTCGCGCACATCCAGATCGACGCCGGCCAGCGCCTTGGTCTCCCCGTAGTGCTTGACCAGCCCTCGCACGGTCACCGCGCCTGCGGATCCCCCGGTGTGTGTCCCTTGTTGCTTCATGCCCCCGACGGTGACATCCGCCGCCGACAGATCACCGACACTGCACCGACAGCGCCCTGGTCGGCTCCCTGTCGGCCGGGCGCGCCCGCCCTGCGGGCGCCTGCGAGCGGCAGCCCGCCGACGGGGGAGGATCGGCGGGCTGCACGGTGGAACCACAGTGGCTTCGGTTGTTCCGGGCGGTCAGTGGACGGAGTGCTCCTCCTGGGGGAACGTCCCGGCGACGACCTCGTCGGCGAACGCCTTCACCGCTCCCGTCATGACGGACCGCAGATCGGCGTACTGCTTCACGAACCTCGGCACCCGGCCCTGGGTGAGCCCGAGCATGTCGGTCCACACCAGCACCTGCGCATCCGTCTCCGGCCCGGCCCCGATCCCGACCGTCGGAATGTGCAGTACCCGCGTCACCTCGGCCGCCAGCTCCGCCGGCACCAGCTCGAGGACCACCGCGAACGCCCCCGCGTCCTGCACGGCCTTGGCGTCCCGCAGTAGCTGCTGCGCCGCCTCCTCGCCGCGCCCCTGCACGCGGTAGCCCATCGTGTTCACGGACTGCGGGGTCAGCCCGATGTGCGCCATCACGGGAATCCCGGACTCCACCAGCAGCTCGATCTGCCGGTGCGAGCGCTCCCCGCCCTCCAGCTTCACCGCGCCGACCCCGGCCTCCTTCACCAGCCGGGTCGCCGAGCGCAGCGCCTGCACCGGGCCCTCCTGGTACGAGCCGAAGGGCAGGTCGCCGACGATCAGGGCACGCGAGGTGCCCCGTACGACGGCCGCCGAGAGCATGACCATCTCGTCGAGGGTGACGGGAACGGTGGTGTCGTACCCGAGGTGGCAGTTGCCGGCCGAGTCGCCCACCAGCATGACCGGGATCCCGGCCTCGTCGAACACGGACGCGGTCATCGCGTCGTAGGCGGTGAGCATGGGCCACTTCTCGCCCCGCTCCTTGGCGAGGGCGATGTCGCGGACGGTGATACGGCGAGTGCCCTTGCCCCCGTACAGCGCCTTGCTGCCGTCGGAGGATGCTGACTTCGCGGGCTGCGCGGTCCGCGCAGCCGTCTGGGCAGCCGAAAGCTGCGTCATGGCAACGGCTCCTAACACGTCATCTCGAGGCGCCCTCACGGCGTCCCCGGACCACGTCCATGGTTGCACCTCGGACGGCCGAGGGCCAGGGGTCCTCCCGACGTCCCTCTGTGACCTCCGCCGGGCCGCTCGTGGGGTCCGCCGGCCCTCGGCGCCTTGGCGCGGACGGCCCCTCCGGGGGACAGGCGATCCGATACGAGACGGTGCCGTATCGGAATCCGTGAGACGCTGGCCGTATGAGTAATCCCGCCGCTCCCGCCCGCCGCGTCCCCGAGTCGGTGCACCGGCGCCGCTGGGTGATCCTCGGCGTGCTGATGCTGAGCCTGCTGATCGTGGTGCTGGACAACTCGATCCTGAACGTCGCCATCCGGACGATCTCCACCCCGGCCCCCACCGGCCTCGGCGCCACCCAGAGCGAACTCGAATGGGCGATCAACGCCTACACGCTCGTCTTCGCCGGCCTGCTGTTCACCGCCGGCCTGGTCGGCGACCGCCTCGGCCGCAAGAAGGTGCTGCTCGGCGGCCTCACCGTGTTCGGCCTCGGCTCGGCGCTCGCCGCCTTCTCCGCCTCGCCCGGGCAGCTGATCGGCTGGCGCGCGCTGATGGGCCTGGGCGCGGCCTTCGTGATGCCGGCCACCCTGGCCGTGCTGATGAACGTCTTCGAGCGCGACGAACAGCCCAAGGCCATCGGCGTCTGGGCGGGCGGCGTGGGGCTGGCCATCGCCATCGGACCGGTCACCGGCGGCCTGCTGCTCGACCACTTCTGGTGGGGCTCGGTCTTCCTGGTCAATGTGCCGATCGTGCTGCTGGCCCTCGCCCTGATGCTGTGGCTGGTGCCCGACTCGCGCGATCCCCGGCCCGGACGGCTGGATCCCGTCGGCGTCCTGCTCTCCGTGGTCGGCCTGGTCCTGCTGGTCTACGGGATCATCAAGGGCGGCCAGCTCGCCGACCTCACCGACCCCACCGTGCTGACCACGGCCGGCGCCGGGCTCGCGGTGCTGGCGGCCTTCGTGGTGTTCGAGGCGCGCAGCGACCATCCGTCCCTGGATGTGCGGTACTTCCGCAACAAGGTGTTCTCCGCGTCGATCGGCGCCGTCGCGCTGGTCTTCTTCGCGCTCATGGGCGTGATGTTCTTCGCGGTCTTCTACGCCCAGAGCGTGCGCGGCTACTCGCCGCTGGAGACCGGCCTGCTGATGCTGCCGATCGCCGTCGCGCAGATGTTCTTCGCACCGCGGGCCCGGCTCCTCGTCGACCGCTTCGGCAACCGCGCCACCACCACCGGCGGTCTGCTGCTGCTCGCCTCGATGCTCGCCGCCTTCACCCTCCTGGACCGCGACACCCCCATCTGGCTCCTCGAGGTCGTCTTCTTCCTCATGGGTGCCGGGATGGCGCATGTGATGACCCCGGTCAGCGTTCTGATCATGCAGGCGCTGCCCCGGGAGAAGGCGGGCCGGGCCTCCGCGCTCAGCAACACCTTCCGCCAGGTCGGCGGCGCCCTCGGCGTCGCCGTGCTCGGCTCGGTGCTCTCCGCGGCGTACCGCAACGGCGTCGAGGAGGAGCTGGCCGTGCTGCCGCCCGGCGTCCGCCACGCGGCCGGCGAGTCCATCGAGGCCACCCTGGCCGCCGCGGAGCGGCTCGGCGACCCGGGCCGGGCCCTGGCCGGGCCGGCGGCCGATGCGTTCGTGCACGCCATGCATGTCACGGCGCTGTGGGGCGCGGGCGTCGCCCTCGCCGGGGCCGTCGTCACCGCTCTGTTCCTGCCCCGGCGCGATCCCGCGCCGCCGGAGAACGGGGAGCGGGGACCGGAGTTGGTGAAGGCGGCAGACTGAAGCGCCCGACGCGGCCCAGGGAAGGGAACGAAGGACGTGAGCCCCGCCGAGACCGGCACCGGTACGTACGACAGCGCGCGCCCCGGTACGTACGACGGCGCGCGCACCGGCGGCAGCAACGGCGCCGGCGACGGCAGCAGGGCCGACGGCGCCCCGTACCCGGGTGCCGCCCCGCGCACCGCGGCCGAGGAGACGAACGGCACCCGCCAGGACGGCGGCCCCGCCCGCGGACGGCCCCGCAGCGAGGCGGTCGAACGCGCCATCATCGACGGCGTGATGAAGCTCCTGGAGGCGGGCGTGCCGCTCGCGGAGCTGTCGATCGAACGGATCGCCCGCACCGCCGGCGTCGGCAAGGCCACCATCTACCGCCGCTGGAGCGGCAAGGAGGAACTCTTCGTCGACGTGGTCCGCGCCGCCGAGCCCCCGGACCCCGAACTCCCCGGCACCTGCCTGCGCGACGACCTCGTCGTGCTGCTCGAGTCCCTGCGCCGGCGCGGACTGGCCAGCAGAACCTCGGCGATCCTGCACAACGTGCACGCCCAGATGAAGAGCAGCCCGAAGATCTGGGCGGCCTACCAGGCCACCGCCATCGAACCACGCCGCCGCCTCGGGCTCGAGGTGCTGCGCCGGGGTCAGGAGAACGGCGAACTGCGCACCGACGTCGACCTGGAACTGCTCAACGACATAGTGGTCGGCCCCATCCTGCTGCGCACCGTGATGCGTCCCGACGCCGACCTCCCCGAGGACCTCGCCGCCGAGGTCGTCGACACCCTTCTGGAGGGCCTGCGCCCCGGCCGTTGAACCCGGCATGTGCGCATTTCGTCACAGACGGAACTCGTGCCCCGCCATGCCACGTCATCGCCCCCGTACGGCCGTCGAGAGACGGCAGGAAGGGCACCGATCATCCCCTAGGGTCTGTACGGACACGGGAGAGACGGTGCGCACGGCAAGTTGTGAGGCGACGGTATGGCGCAGCAGGCGTACATGACGCAGACGGACAACGGTGGCTCGGATCCCGAGCACCGGACATCCCGGCTTCAGCGCCTGATCGACGCCCTGACCAGAGGCTGGCGGGACGACCGCCGCATCTGGCGCCGGGGCCTGGTGCTGGCGGCCTTCGCCGTGGTGCTGGCCGTGGTGATGCTGGCTCACGCGCAGATCCCGAACCGGATCGGCAACCTGGGCAGCCTGGTGGAGACGTTCCTGCCCTGGCTGGGCGTGTTCATCCCGGTGCTGCTCCTGCTGGCCCTGCTGCGCAGGTCGGCCACGGCGCTGATCGCGACGCTGCTCCCGGCGGTGGTCTGGCTGAACCTCTTCGGCGGTCTGCTCACCGACAAGACCACCACCGGCGGCGAGCTGACGGTGGCCACGCACAACGTCAACGCGGAGAACCCCGACCCGGCGGGCACCGCGCGTGAGGTGGCCGCCTCCGGCGCCGATGTGCTCGCGCTCGAGGAGCTCAAGGCGTCCGCGGTCCCGGTCTACCGGGACGCGCTGCGGTCCACCTACCGCCACCACGCCGTGGTGGGCACGGTCGGCCTGTGGAGCAAGTACCCGCTCAGCGACGTCGAGGCGGTCGACATCCGGCTCGGCTGGAAGCGCGCCATGCGCGCCACGGTGAGCGCGCCCGGCGGCCAGGTCGCGGTGTACGTGGCGCATCTGCCGTCGGTGCGGGTGAAGCTGGAGGCCGGTTTCACGGCCCGTCAGCGCGACAAGAGCGCCGACGCCCTCGGCGAGGCGATCGCCGGCGAGCCGCTGCGCAACATCGTCCTGCTGGGCGACCTCAACGGGACCATGAACGACCGCTCCCTGAACGCGGTCACCTCCCAGATGCGCTCCACCCAGGGCGCGGTGGGCAGCGGCTTCGGCTTCAGCTGGCCGGCCGCGTTCCCGATGGCGCGGATCGACCAGATCATGGTCAAGGGCGCGGAGCCGACGAGCTCCTGGACGCTGCCCCAGACCCCGAGCGACCACCTGCCGATCGCGGCGCGTGTGAAGCTGACCACAGAAGATTCGTAAGAGGCGCGAGAAACCCCAGGTCAACGGCGCGGGGCCGGTGCTTTGCCGGCCCCGCGCCGCGCATGCCGGGAGCGAGTCCTGAGAGACTTTGTTCAGTCGCTGAACATAAAGCCGGACGCACGTCCGACGCTCCCGCCCCGAAAGGTCCGCTCCTTCATGCCCCTGGCCCTCCTCGCCCTCGCCGTAGGCGCCTTCGGCATCGGCACCACCGAGTTCGTCATGATGGGCCTGCTCCCCGACGTCGCCGCCGACCTGGGCACCTCCATCCCCGGTGCGGGGCACCTGGTCTCGGCGTACGCGCTCGGGGTGGTCGTGGGCGCCCCGCTGCTCGCCGCCGCGACCGCCCGCATGCCGCGCCGCCGGGTGCTGATCGGACTCATGGCCCTGTTCGTGGCGGGCAACGCGCTCTCCGCGCTCGCCCCCGACCACGGCTGGCTGCTGGCCGCCCGCTTCCTGAGCGGACTGCCGCACGGCGCGTTCTTCGGGGTCGGCGCCGTGGTGGCGGCCGACCTGGTGACCCCCGACCGCAAGGCCCGGTCCGTCTCCCTGATGTTCCTGGGACTCACGCTCGCCAACGTCGTGGGCGTCCCGCTCGCCACGCTCATGGGCCAGCACCTCGGCTGGCGCACCACCTTCCTCGCGGTCTGTGCGATCGGCCTCGCCGCGATCGCCTCGCTGGCCCTGCTGATCCCCGCCGCCGACAGCCCCACCGCCCCGCGCACGGGACTGCGCGGCGAGCTCACCGCCCTGCGCTCGCTGCCCGTCTGGCTGGCCCTCGGCACCACCGTCGCGGGCTTCGGCGCGCTCTTCGCCGCCTACAGCTACATCGCCCCGATGCTCACCGGGGCGGCCGGCTACGGCGAGAGCACCGTGACGCTGCTGCTCGCGCTCTTCGGCGTCGGCGCGACCGCGGGGAACCTGCTGGGCGGCCGCCTCGCCGACCGCTCCCTGCGGGCCACCCTGTTCGGCGGCCTGGCCTCCCTCACCGTGGTCCTGGCCCTCTTCCCGCTGCTGATGCGCACCCAGGCGACGGCGGCGGCCGCGGTGGTCCTGCTGGGCCTCGCCGCCTTCGTCACCGGCTCCCCGCTCCAGCTGATGGTCATGGAGAAGGCCGCCTCCGCCCCCTCCCTGGCCTCCTCCGCCAACCAGGCCGCCTTCAACCTGGCGAACGCCGGCGGCGCCTGGATCGGTGGCCTGGCCCTCGCCGCCGGACTCGGTGCGACCTCCCCGGCGCTCGCGGGCGCGGCCCTGGCGGCTCTGGGCATCGGCGTGGCCGCCCTGGCCCACGCGGTGGACCGCAGGGCGGCCCGGATCCCCGGGAGGGTCGTGGCCGGCCGCGTGCCGCAGGGGGCGGAGGCGCTGGAAGCCAGGTGAGGCCCGTTCGCGAGGGGCGCCCTGCCGGTGCCCCTCGCCTCACCGGCACCCGGCCGGCACCGGGCCGGCGTCAGTCCTGCCGGGCCAGCCACAGGTCCGGGCCGAACACCTCGTAGTGGATGTCGGCCGGTGCGACACCCTTGCCGAGCAGCTGCTCACGCACCGACCGCATGAAGGGCAGCGGGCCGCACAGGTAGGCGCGCGTGCCGGGGACGACCGGCACCTCCGCGAGATCGACGTAGCCGGTGTGCGTGTCGGCCGGGGCGTCCTGCTCGTACCAGAGGTGCACCGCACCGTCGGGCAGCTTGGCGGCGTAGGCCAGGTGGTCGTTGCGCAGCGCGTGGTCGGCGGGGGAGCGGTCGCCGTGCACCACGGTGACCGGGGCCTGGTGCCCGTTCTCGGCGAGGTGCGCCAGCATGGCGATCATCGGGGTCACGCCGATGCCGGCGGAGGCGAGCAGCAGCGGTGTGCCCGGGGCCGCGTCCAGCACCAGGTCGCCGTACGCCTCGGACAGCTCCAGCAGGTCACCCGCGTGCACCTGGGCGTGCAGGTGATGGGAGACCTCGCCGTCCGGCGCGCCGCCCCCGTGCACCCGCTTGACCGCGAACTGCCGTTCCCCGGGGCTGGGCGCGCCGGTCAGGCTGTACTGCCGTATCTGCCGGGCGCCGTCGGGGAGGGCGACCCGCACGGACACGTACTGACCGGGGCGGAAGTCGCGCACCGGGCCCCCGTCGGCCGGGCGGAGCCGGAAGGTCACCACGTCGGCGGTCTCCGGGACGCGCTCGACGACCCGCCAGGTGCGCCAGCCGTGCCCGCCGCGCTCCTCGTAGAGCCGCTTCTCCAGGGCGATCAGGGCGTTCCCCATCAGCCAGTAGACCTCGTCCCAGGCGGCCGCCACCTCGGGCGTGACGGCCTCGCCGAGCACCTCGGCGATGGCGGCGAACAGGTGCCGGTGGACGATCTCGTACTGGTCCGCGGTGACGCCGAGGGAGGCGTGCTTGTGGGCGATCCGCTGGAGCATCGCGTCCGGCCGCTGGTCGGGGTGGTCCAGCAGGTGGGACGCGAAGGCGGCGATGGATCCGGCGAGGGCCTGCCGCTGGGTGCCGGCGGCCTGGTTGCCGCGGTTGAACAGATCGCGCAGCAACTCGGGGTGGGCGGCGAACATCCCGGCGTAGAACCGCTCGGTGATCTTGTCGAGGGACGCACCGACGACGGGAAGCGTGGCACGCACGACGGCAGCGGACTGCTCGGACAGCATCAGGTCTCCTCCGACTGGGCATGGGCAGGCCCGGCGGGGCGCCGGACCGGCTCGGCTGCTTGCCCCCTCATTAAAACTTGCATCTGAGATTCCAATTAACGCGGGGGTGGAGTTCCGGCCACGTGCGCCCCTGACCTGCGGCGGATCCCGGCGGCTTCCGGAGCGGCGCATGGCGCAGCGCACCGAGCGGCCGGCGGAGCGGCGGGCGGAACGGGCGACCCCGGCTGTTACGGAGGTGGCCGTGAACGGGCAAGATGGGCGTCAGGGCGGTCGGCAACGCACATGAAACGCTGGTGTGGTGGGATGACCCCGAGCGCCCGACCGTCTCCCGTGGCCCGGGACGACAGGTGGCCTGACCGGCAAGGATGGGGAAGCGGAAGATGGACAAGCAGCAGGAGTTCGTGCTCCGGACCTTGGAGGAGCGCGACATCCGGTTCGTACGCCTGTGGTTCACGGACGTGCTGGGCTTCCTGAAGTCCGTGGCCGTGGCTCCGGCCGAGCTGGAGCAGGCGTTCGACGAGGGCATCGGCTTCGACGGCTCCGCCATCGAGGGATTCGCCCGGGTCTACGAGTCCGACATGATCGCCAAGCCGGACCCGTCCACCTTCCAGATCCTCCCCTGGCGCGCCGAGGCCCCCGGCACCGCCCGGATGTTCTGCGACATCCTGATGCCGGACGGCTCCCCGTCCTTCGCGGACCCGCGCTACGTCCTCAAGCGCGCCCTCGCCCGCGCCTCCGACCAGGGCTTCACCTTCTACACCCACCCCGAGATCGAGTTCTTCCTGCTGAAGGACAAGCCGGTCGACGGCAGCCGCCCGACCCCGGCCGACAACTCCGGCTACTTCGACCACACCCCGCAGAACGTCGGCATGGACTTCCGCCGCCAGGCGATCACCATGCTGGAGTCCATGGGCATCTCGGTGGAGTTCTCCCACCACGAGGGCGCCCCCGGCCAGCAGGAGATCGACCTGCGCTACGCCGACGCGCTGTCCACCGCGGACAACGTCATGACCTTCCGCCTGGTCATGAAGCAGGTGGCGCTCGAGCAGGGCGTCCAGGCGACCTTCATGCCGAAGCCCTTCTCCGAGCACCCCGGCTCCGGCATGCACACCCACCTGTCCCTCTTCGAGGGGGACCGGAACGCCTTCTACGAGTCCGGGGCCGAGTACCAGCTCTCCAAGGTCGGCCGCTCCTTCATCGCCGGCCTGCTGCGGCATGCGGCGGAGATCTCCGCGGTCACCAACCAGTGGGTCAACAGCTACAAGCGCATCTGGGGCGGCGCCGAGCGCACCGCCGGCGCGGGCGGCGAGGCCCCGTCCTACATCTGCTGGGGTCACAACAACCGCTCCGCCCTGGTCCGCGTCCCCATGTACAAGCCCGGCAAGACCGGCTCGGCCCGCGTCGAGGTCCGCTCCCTGGACTCCGGCGCCAACCCCTATCTGGCCTACGCCGTTCTCCTCGCCGCCGGGCTCAAGGGCATCGAGGAGGGCTACGAACTCCCGCCGGGTGCCGAGGACGACGTCTGGGCCCTCTCCGACGCGGAACGCCGCGCCCTCGGCATCGAGCCCCTGCCGCAGAACCTCGGCGAGGCCCTCACCCTGATGGAACGCAGCGACCTGGTCGCCGAGACCCTCGGCGAGCACGTCTTCGACTTCTTCCTCCGCAACAAGAAGCAGGAGTGGGAGGAGTACCGCTCCGAGGTGACGGCGTTCGAGCTGCGGAAGAACCTGCCGGTGCTGTAGTGGCGGGCGGGCCGGGGGAGGGCTCGCGTCGATCCGGTGCCGTGGGGCCGGCGGTCGTGGACCGTCGGCCCTACGGCCGTTTCGAGATGCTCAGCAGGAGCGGGCCGGTCGGGGACGTGGTGAGGTCGGTGATGGTGAGGGGGTCCAGGGAGGCGTAGAAGGCCTCCTGGGCCTGGCGGAGCGCACCGCGGAGACGGCAGGCGGGGCTGAGGGGGCAGGCGGCCGCGGTGGCGGAGCCCTCGCAGTCGACGACGTCGCCCTCGCCCTCGAAGGCGCGCACCAGCCTGCCCACGGACGCGGTGCGGCCCTTCTCGGTCAGGGCGAGTCCGCCGCCCCGGCCGCGGCGGGCCGTGAGCAGCCCCATGTGCTGGAGTTCGGCGACGACCTTCGCGGCGTGGGTGTAGGGCACGTCCATCGCCGCCGCGACATCACGGGTCGTGGGGTTCGGGTCGGGGGTCGCGGCGAGGCGCATCAGCAGGCGCAGGGCCAGGTCGGTGGAGCGCAGCAGCCGCATACCGGGAGCGTAGGTTAATGCTCATCCAGGGTTCAAATTTCTTGCCCCCTACGACGGGCCACACCTTCCCCATTACGATCAGCTCACCCGATCGTCCCACCCTCACCCCCGAAGGGCGCACCCATGGGCTCCGCCAAGAAGAGCAGCGCGGCACGCAAGGCACGCATAGAGGAGATGCGGCGCGCGGAGCAGGCCCGTGAGCGCCGTGCGCGGATCCTCACCATCGGAGCCGCCGTGGTGGTCGTCGGCGCGCTCGTGGCCGGCGGCGTGTTCCTGGTGCGCTCCCAGAAGGACGACTCGGACAGCGCCTCGAACGACAAGAGCGCGGGCAGGTTCGTCACCGGCAAGGACGGCGTGAAGAAGTGGGAGGGCACGCTCGCCCGCAACCACGTCACCAAGTCGGTCAGCTACCCGGTGACGCCCCCGGTCGGCGGCGACCACCACCCGGTCTGGATGAACTGCAACGGCGACGTCTACACCAAGGAGATCAACAACACCAACGCCGTCCACTCCCTCGAGCACGGCGCGGTGTGGGTGACCTACAACTCCGAGGCCGCCGAGGAGGACGTCGACGCCCTGGCCGCCAAGGTGAGGAAGACCCCGTACACCCTGATGAGCCCGGTCGACGGGCAGAAGGACCCGATCATGCTGTCCGCCTGGGGGCACCAGCGGACGGTGAAGGGTGCCGACGATCCGGCCGTCGACACGTTCTTCGCGCAGTTCGTGCAGGGGCAGCAGACACCCGAGCCGGGGGCCGCCTGCACCGGCGGCCTGGCCGAGTGAGGCAGGCGGCTCCATGAAGCACTTCGGGGTGATCGCGGGCGCCGCGGCGCTGGTGCTGGTCGGCGGCGGCGCACTCGGCTACGCGGCCGTCGCGGGGGACGAGGACGGCGGGAGCACGCCCTCGGCCGAGTCGGCGGACGCCGGGTTCGCCCGGGACATGGCCGTGCACCACCAGCAGGCGGTGGAGATGTCGTACATCGTCCGGGACCGGACGGAGAACGAGGAGGTGCGGCGGCTCGCCTACGACATCGCCCAGACACAGGCGAACCAGCGGGGCATGCTGCTCGGCTGGCTCGACCTGTGGGAGCTGCCGAAGGTGTCGGCGGACCCGCCGATGACGTGGATGGGCATGGGCGGCACGGCAGATGCCGGCGGGGACGCCGACGGGGCGCTGATGCCGGGGATGGCGACCGACGCCGAGATGAAGCGGCTGGGAGAGCTCAACGGCAAGCAGGCCGAGATCTTCTACCTGCAGCTGATGACCGACCATCACAAGGGCGGGGTGCACATGGCCCAGGGGTGCCTCAGCAAGTGCGCGGTCGGGGTGGAGAGGCGGCTGGCCCGGACGATGGTGGAGGGGCAGCAGTCGGAGATCGAGCTGATGGCCGGGATGCTGCGGGACCGGGGGGCTCGGGCGCGGTGAGAGGCCGGGCCGGGGCCCGGCGCGGGCGGCCCGGGTGCGGGTGAGGGCGCGGTGAGCGCGGCTCGGGGGTGCTCCGGCGGGCGCTCGCCGCGTATTGCGTCGCTTTGACGATTACACTGGGCGCGTGCCTCAACTTCGCCTCGCCCTGAATCAGATCGACACCCGCGTCGGTGACCTCACCGGCAACGCCGAAACGATTGTCCGCTGGACCCGGCGCTCCGCCGAGCAGGGAGCGCACCTCGTGGCGTTCCCCGAGATGGCGCTGACCGGATATCCGGTGGAGGACCTGGCCCTCCGGTCGTCCTTCGTGGAGGCCGCCCGCGCCGCCCTGCGCTCGCTCGCCGCGCGCCTCGCCGACGAGGGCTTCGGCGAGCTGCCGGTCGTCGTCGGCTACCTCGACCGCAGCGAGACCGCCCAGCCGAAGTACGGGCAGCCGGCGGGAGCGCCGCGGAACGCGGCAGCCGTGCTGTACGGCGGTGAGGTCGTCCTCAGCTTCGCCAAGCATCACCTGCCCAACTACGGCGTCTTCGACGAGTTCCGCTACTTCGTGCCCGGGGACACCATGCCGGTGGTGCGGGTGCGCGGTGTCGATGTCGCGCTCGCCATCTGCGAGGACCTGTGGCAGGACGGCGGCCGGGTGCCTGCGGCGCGCTCCGCCCGGGCCGGGCTGCTGCTGTCGGTCAACGCCTCGCCGTACGAGCGGGACAAGGACGACACGCGGCTCGAACTGGTCCGCAAGCGGGCCCAGGAGGCCGGCGTCACCACGGCCTACCTCGCCATGACGGGCGGGCAGGACGACCTCGTCTTCGACGGGGACTCCATCGTCGTGGACCCGAGGGGCGACGTGCTCGCCCGGGCGCCGCAGTTCGCCGAGGAGTGCCTGGTGGTGGACCTGGAGCTGCCGGCGGCGGCCGAGGACGCGCCCACCGGGGTGGTGGACGACGGGCTGCGGATCGAGCGGGTGGTGATCTCCGAGGAGCCGGTGCCGGCGTACGAGCCGGAGCGGACCGGTGGGTACGCACAGCGGCTCGACGACGACGAGGAGGTCTACTCCGCGCTGGTCGTGGGGCTGCGGGCGTATGTGGAGAAGAACGGGTTCCGGTCGGTGCTGATCGGGCTGTCGGGCGGTATCGACTCGTCGCTGGTGGCCGCGATCGCGTGTGACGCGGTGGGGCCCGAGAACGTCTACGGCGTGTCCATGCCGTCGAAGTACTCCTCCGAGCACTCCAAGGACGATGCGGCGGAGCTGGCGCGGCGGACCGGGCTGAACTTCCGGACCGTGTCGATCGAGCCGATGTTCGATGCGTACATGGGGTCGCTGGAGCTGACCGGGCTGGCGGAGGAGAACCTGCAGTCGCGGCTGCGGGGTGTGCTGCTGATGGCCATCTCCAACCAGGAGGGCCACATCGTGCTGGCGCCGGGCAACAAGTCCGAGCTGGCGGTGGGGTATTCGACGCTGTACGGGGACTCGGTGGGGGCGTACGGGCCCATCAAGGACGTGTACAAGACGCTGGTGTTCCGGCTGGCCGAGTGGCGCAACCGGGCGGCGGTGGAGCGGGGGGAGACGCCGCCGATCCCGGAGAACTCGATCTCCAAGCCGCCGAGTGCGGAGCTGCGGCCGGGGCAGGTCGACACGGACTCGCTGCCGGACTATCCGGTCCTGGACGCGATCCTCGAGCTGTACGTGGACAAGGACAAGGGGGCGGACGAGATCGTCGCGGCCGGGTTCGAGCCGGAGCTGGTGGCGAAGACGCTGCGGATGGTGGACCGGGCGGAGTACAAGCGGCGCCAGTACCCGCCGGGCACGAAGATCTCCCCGAAGGGCTTCGGCAAGGACCGCCGCCTGCCCATCACCAGCGGCTGGAGCGAACGGGTGCCTCCGGCGGTCTGACGGCGATCCGCGCGTGGGGGTTGCCGGCCGGCGCAGACCCGCGCCCGGCCGGCACCCGCCCCGGGCGCCCGGTCAGGGCGTGCGTGCCCGGCGTTCAGGCCGGTGTGCCGAACCACCGGGACAGGGACCCGCTGAGGGAGTCCTGCTCGTCGCCGGTCCAGACGACATGGCCGTCGGGGCGCAGAAGGACCGCGGGGACGCCGAGTTCGTCGGTCGGGCCGATCACGTGGTCCACACGATCCGCCCAGCCGTCCACGGAGAGCCGGCCCGTCCGGTCGAGGAGCAGTCCGCGCCCGGTGTGCATCAGGTCGTAGAGCCGCCGCTGCCCGAGGGCGAGGTCGCGCAGGCGCCGGCCGAGGAGCGGGTGACCGTCGCCGACGTCGTAGCGGACGTCGAGTGCGGTGATCTTCTCGACGAGGCGCCGGTTCACCTCGTGGATGTCCAGGAGTCCGGCGAAGAGGCGGCGCACCGCCCGGGGCCCCGGCTCGGTGGAGACCAGGAGGGACATGGCGCGGGTGGTGTCCAGGACGGCGGCGGCCACCGGGTGGCGTTCGGACTCGTAGGTGTCCAGGAGCCCGGGCGGGGCCCAGCCCTCTGCCTCCGCCGCCAGCTTCCAGCCGAGGTTGAACGCGTCCTGGATGCCGAGGTTGAGGCCCTGCCCGCCGAGCGGCGGGTGGACGTGGGCGGCGTCGCCCGCGAGGAGGACCCGGCCGCAACGGTAGCGCTCGGCCTGCCGGGTGGCGTCGCCGAAGCGGGACAGCCAGCGCGGGGAGTGGACGCCGAAGTCGGTGCCGGCGGTGGCCCGCAGCTGGGTTCTGAAGTCCTCGAGGGTGGGGGTGAGGCCGCGGTCCTCGACGACGTCGGCGGCGGGGACGACGACGCGGTAGACGCCGTCGCCGAGGGGCGCGAGCCCGAAGCGCTTCTGGGTCTTGCGGACCTCCGCGACCGTGGCGGTCACCGTCTCCTGCGGTGCGTCGACCCGCATCTCGCCGAGCAGCGTGTCGCTGGTGCTGGGCTCGCCCGGGAAGGCCACGCCGAGCAGCTTGCGCACGGTGCTGCGGCCGCCGTCGCAGCCGACCAGGTAGCGGGCGCGCAGCCGGGTGCCGTCGGCCAGCTCGGCGGTGACGCCCTCGGCGTCCTGGCTCAGACCGGTCAGCTCGCAGCCGCGCCGGATGTCCGCGCCGGCCTCGGCGGCGTGCTCCTCCAGCAGGCGGTCGGTGACGGTCTGCGGGATGCCGAGGACATAGCCGTGGGCGGTGTCCAGGTCGTCCGGCCAGGGCGCCTCGATGCCGGCGAAGAAGCCGCCCACCCGGTACTGCTTGCCGTGGGCCAGGAACCGGTCGAGCAGACCGCGCTGGGCCATGATCTCGATGCTGCGGACGTGCAGACCGAGGGCGCGGACGACCGGGGTGCGCTCGGCGGCCTTGTCCAGGACCACCACGTCGACGCCGTGCAGGCGCAGTTCGGCGGCGAGCATCAGGCCGGTGGGGCCGGCTCCGGTGATGAGGACGTCGGTCACGGCATTCCCCCATGCTGGGCGCGAAACGGCGCAGAGTGGCACAGAGTGGAGCAGGTGTGGGATCACGGGCGGAGATTCTGCGCGACAGAGGGGGCCTTGCCGCAAGGCCCCCTCTGCGCTATACGTTGAGAGTGGCGAGGAGTGGTCTCCTCGCCTTTGCCGTGTCGTCAGGCGTTGCGTGCCGCCAGGGCCGCCAGGAGCTTGTGCAGCGGCTCCGTGGCGCGGCGGCGGTACTCCTGGACCGCCCAGCCGTTGCCGTCCGGGTCCTTGAAGTGCATGAACGTCGCGCCGTCGTCCGGGGCGTACTGGACCGGCTCGGAGACGTCCAGGCCGCGCGCGGTCAGCTCCGCGTGGGCGGCCCCGATGTCGGCGACGCAGAGCTGCAGGCCCTGGTAGGAGCCGGGGGCCGGGGCGGGGCCCGGGGTCATCTCCCAGATCTGGTCGCCGAGCGCGATCGAGCAGCCGGAGCCGGGCGGGGTCAGCTGGACGATGCGCATGCCCGGCATGACCTCCTGGTCGATGTCCACGTGAAAGCCGACCTTGTCCCGGTAGAAGTCCCTGGCCCGGTCGATGTCGCTGACGGGCAGCGGGATCACTTCGAGGGTCATGTCCATGTGCGCGACTCCTTCGTCGGGTGAACCGCCGCCTCGTCCGGCTGAACGGCTCTCCCTCACCGAATCCGAAAACGCACCGGGGCGCCACCGAGAAGACCCGGGCGCGTCCGTCGCCGTGGCCGAGGCGGCCGTCGCGGCGCGGGCACGGCCATCCCTTCCTGTGCCGTGCTGCGGCGGGGCGCACGGCCGGAAAACTCATCGCGGGGCCGCCGCCCGGCACTCGGGCTAGGCTCATGGCCGTACGACCCTGATCCGAGGCATGAGGGAGGCCGGGGATGACGTCGGCGCCGGGGCGCAGGAGCAGTACCTTCACTCGGCTGCTGCGGCACGGCTTCACCGATCCCTCGGCCGCCGAGCGGCTGCTGGACGCGCCGGAACTGGCGCCCGTGCGCAACGACCCGGTGCTGCTGCCCGCACTCGGCGCCACCGCCGACCCGGATCTGGCGCTGCTCCATCTGGTGCGGCTGCTGGAGGCGCAGCCCGGGCCGACCGACCGGCAGGAGCTGCTGGACACCCTGATCGCGGCCAAGCCGCTGCGGGACCGGCTGCTCGGGGTGCTCGGCGCCTCGGCCGCGCTCGGCGACCATCTCGTCCGGCACAGCGGGGACTGGCGGGCGCTGGTCACCTACGAGCCCAGCGACCTGCACCCCGGCATCGAGGAGTTCGAGCGGGGGCTGGCCGGGGCGACCGACCCGGTGTCGCTGCGGATCGCCTACCGGCGCTGCCTGCTGTCCATCGCCGCCCGGGACGTGTGCGGCACCATCGACGTCGCCGACACCGCCGCCGAGCTCGCCGACCTCGCCACCGCCACGCTGCGCAGGGCGCTCGCGCTCGCCGAGGCCGACGCGCCGGACGACGCCGCGCTGTGCCGGCTGGCCGTGATCGCCATGGGGAAGTGCGGCGGGCACGAGCTGAACTACGTCTCCGACGTCGACGTGGTCTTCGTCGGGGAGCCGGCGGACGGCGCGGACGAGCGCAAGGCCCTGCAGGCGGCCACCCGGCTCGCCTCGCACATGATGCGGATCTGCTCGGAGACCACCGTCGAGGGCGCCATCTGGCCGGTGGACGCCAATCTGCGGCCCGAGGGACGCAACGGGCCGCTGGTGCGCACCCTGGCCTCCCACGTCACGTACTACCAGCGCTGGGCCAAGACCTGGGAGTTCCAGGCGCTGCTCAAGGCCCGCCCGGTCGCCGGCGACCTCGGGCTCGGGCAGGAGTACACCGAGGCGCTGCAGCCGCTGGTGTGGCAGGCGGCCGAGCGGGAGAACTTCGTGGCCGACGTGCAGAAGATGCGCCGCCGCGTGGTGGAGAACATTCCCGCGTCCGAGATAGACCGGCAGCTGAAGCTGGGGCCCGGGGGCCTGAGGGACGTGGAGTTCGCGGTGCAGCTGCTGCAGCTGGTGCACGGGCGGACCGACGCCTCGCTGCGCAGCGGCAAGACGCTGGATGCGCTGAAGGCGCTGGCCGCCGGCGGGTACGTGGGGCGGGCCGACGCGGCGCAGCTCGACGAGGCGTACCGCTTCCTGCGGTCCATGGAGCACCGCATCCAGCTGTACCGGCTGCGGCGCACCCATCTGGTGCCGGAGGACGAGGCCGACCTGCGGCGGCTCGGACGCTCGCTGGGGCTGCGCACCGACCCGGTGACCGAGCTGAAGCGGGAGTGGCGGCGGCACGCCTCCGTGGTGCGACGGCTGCACGAGAAGCTGTTCTACCGGCCGCTGCTCGACGCGGTGGCGGCGCTGGCGCCCGGCGAGGCCCGGCTGAGCGCGGAGGCCGCGCGGGAGCGGCTGGTCGCCCTGGGGTACGCCGATCCCGCGGCGGCGCTGCGGCACCTGGAGGCGCTGGCCTCCGGGGTGACGCGCAAGGCGGCGATCCAGCGGACGCTGCTGCCGGTGCTGCTGGGCTGGTTCGCGGACTCCGCGGACCCGGACGCGGGGCTGCTGAACTTCCGCAAGGTCTCCGACGCCCTGGGCAAGACGCCCTGGTACCTGCGGCTGCTGCGGGACGAGGGCGCCGCGGCCGAGAACCTCGCCCGGGTGCTGTCCGCCGGGCGGCTCGCCCCCGACCTGCTGATGCGGGCGCCCGAGGCGGTCGCCCTGCTGGGCAACGGCAGCGGCGGCGGACTCAAGCCCCGCACCCGCACCCATCTGGAGCAGGAGATCCTCGCCGCCGTGGGGCGGGCCGACGGGGCCGTGCAGGCGGTCAACGCGGCCCGCGGGGTGCGGCGGCGCGAGCTGTTCCGCACCGCCGCCGCGGACATCGTGGGCTCCTACGGCACCGAGTCGCAGCCCGCCGAGGCGGACTCCGGCGCACTGGTCGACATGGTGGGCGGCGCGGTGTCCGACCTGACCGCCGCCACGCTCGCCGGGACGCTGCGGGCGGTGGTGCGGGAGGGATGGGGCGACACCCTGCCCACTCGGTTCACGATCATCGGCATGGGCCGGTTCGGCGGCCATGAGCTGGGCTACGGCTCCGACGCCGACGTGCTGTTCGTGCACGAGCCGCGCGAGGGCGTGGACGAGCAGGAGGCGGGACGGGCCGCGAACCGGGTCGTCGAGGAGATGCGCCGGCTGCTGCAGCTGCCCAGCTCCGACCCGCCGCTGCTGATCGACGCCGACCTGCGGCCGGAGGGCAAGTCCGGACCGCTGGTGCGCACCCTCAAGTCGTACGAGGCGTACTACCGGCGCTGGGCGCTGGTCTGGGAGCGGCACGCGCTGCTGCGGGCCGAGTACGTGGCCGGCGACGAGGACCTCGGGCGCCGCTTCATCGAGATGATCGACCCGCTGCGGTACCCGGCCGGCGGTCTCGGCGACGAGGCGGTGCGGGAGATCCGGCGGCTGAAGGCCCGCATGGAGACCGAGCGGCTGCCCCGCGGCGCCGACCCGAAGCTGCACGCCAAGCTGGGGCCGGGCGGCCTCTCGGACGTGGAGTGGACCGTACAGCTGATGCAGCTGCGGCACGGCGCCGAGGTGGAGGGTCTGCGGACCACGCGGACCCGGGCGGCGCTGGCGGCGGCCGCCGAGGCGGGGCTGGTGTCCGAGGAGGACGCCGGGACCCTGGACGAGGCCTGGGTGCTGGCCACCCGGGTGCGCAACGCGGTGATGCTGGTCCGCGGGCGGGCGGGGGACACCTTCCCCACCGACCCGCGGGAGCTGGCCGCCGTGGGCCGCTACCTCGGGTACGGGCCCGGCCACGCGGGGGACATGCTCGACGCCTACCGGCGCACGGCCCGCCGTGCGCGCGCGGTCGTCGAGGAGCTGTTCTACACCGACTGACGCAGTCCCGAGGGGCGGACGCCGCGCCGTGGCACGGGCGCCGCATCCCGGGACCGCCGCCGCCCGGACGGACTGCGGCGCCGGTCACACGGACGGGGCCGACCGCTCTGGGGCCTGCTGGTCCGGGGCGGTGCGGGGCCGGGCGGGCAGAGGAGGCGCGGCAGCGGCGTCCCGCGCGGCGCCGCCGGACGCCTGCCCGGGTGCCGCCCCGGCGGCCCCGCGGGGCGGCACATGCCGGGGCAGACGGTGGGGGAGCGCGCCGTACCACAGGCGGGCGAAGGCATAGCCGAAGGCCAGGCAGAGCACGCCGCCCACCGCGTCCAGCCAGAAGTGGTTGGCGGTGGCGACGATGACCACCAGGGTCGCCGCGGGGTAGAGCAGGCCGAGCACGCGGACCCAGGGGACGGTGGTCAGGGCGAAGATCGTCAGCCCGCACCACAGGGACCAGCCGATGTGCATCGACGGCATCGCGGCGTACTGGTTGGACATGTTCTTCAGGTCGCCGGACGCCATGGAGCCCCAGGTCTCGTGGACCATCACGGTGTCGATGAACGCCTCACCGTTCATCAGGCGCGGCGGGGCCAGGGGGTAGAGGTAGTAACCGGCCAGGGCGGCCGCGGTGGTGGAGAACAGAACCATGCGGGTCGCCGCATAGCGACCCGGGTGACTGCGGAACAGCCACACCAGGACACCGAGGGTCACCACGAAGTGCAGCGTGGCGTAGTAGTAGTTCATGCCGACGATCAGCCAAGTCACCGAGTTCACGGCGTGGTTGACCGACTTCTCGACGGCGATGCCGAGGGTCTGCTCCAGCTGCCAGATCCAGTCGGCGTTGCGCAGCGCCTCGGACCGCTGCTCCGGTACCGCGTTGCGGATCAGTGAGTACGTCCAGTAACTCACCGCGATGAGCAGGATCTCGAACCAGAGGCGGGGCCTGCGCGGAGTGCGCCTCGCCCGGGGTGACAGGTCCGTGACGGGGTGTGAGACGGCCTGCTGCCGACCCTTCAGTCCGGTAACCGTCGTGTCACCCATGAGCACAAAGTCTGCCAGAAAAGGCCTCCTTCTCAGATCATCCTCCGGTCGGGGACGACCCGCATGTTGTCCTCGGGGGGACCGGCGAGGAGCCCGGAGAGACGTCGGGGTGAGGCACCTAGGAGGTGCGGCCGGCCGCGGGTGCGGAGGCCGTCGAGCCGCGGACCACCAGCTCCGGCATGAAGACGAACTCGCTGTGCGGGGCGGGGGTTCCGCCGATCTCCTCGAGGAGGGTACGGACCGCCGCCTGGCCCATCGCCGGGACCGGCTTGCGGATGGTGGTCAGCGGCGGGTCGGTGAAGGCGATCAGCGGGGAGTCGTCGAAGCCCACCACGGAGATGTCGTCGGGGACCTCGAGGTTCTGCTGGCGGGCCGCGCGTATCGCGCCCAGGGCCATCATGTCGCTGGCGCAGACCACGGCCGTGCAGTGCCGCTCGATCAGCGCCGCGGCGGCGGCCTGACCGCCCTCCAGGCTGTACAGCGAATGCTGGATCAGCTCGGTCTCGACCGTCTCCGCGGACAGGCCCAGCTGGTCCTGCATGGCGCGGACGAAGCCCTCGATCTTGCGCTGCACGGGGACGAAGCGCTTGGGGCCGAGGGCCAGGCCGATCCGGGTGTGGCCCAGGGAGACCAGGTGGGTCACCGCCAGCGTCATCGCGGCGCGGTCGTCGGGGGAGATGAACGGCGCCTGCACCTCGGGGGAGAAGCCGTCGACCAGCACGAAGGGCACGCCCCGGGCGCGCAGGCGCTCATAGCGCTGCATGTCGGCCGTGGTGTCCGCGTGCAGGCCCGAGACGTAGATGATGCCGGCCACGCCGCGGTCCACCAGCATCTCGGTGAGCTCGTCCTCGGTGGAGCCGCCCGGAGTCTGGGTGGCCAGGACCGGGGTGTAGCCCTGGCGGGTCAGCGCCTGGCCGATGACCTGGGCGAGCGCCGGGAAGATCGGGTTCTCCAGCTCGGGGGTGATCAGGCCCACCAGGCCCTCGCTGCGCTGGCGGAGCCGTACCGGGCGTTCGTAGCCCAGGACGTCGAGGGCGGCGAGCACGGACTGGCGGGTGGTGGCGGCGACGCCCGGCTTGCCGTTCAGGACCCGGCTGACGGTCGCCTCGCTCACCCCCGCCTGAGCAGCGATATCGGCAAGCCGTGTGGTCACAGGACCTGACTGTAGCTGGCGTGCCTCCGGCTGCACACCGAACGGACGCCTGGTGCGCGCCGTCGAACGGGCCGTGCGCTGCTGGCTCATCGCGGTCCCTCACGTGGTGGTCGGCGTCCGTTCCGCAACGGATGATTCACCGGGCGGAAACGCATGGCAAGTGCTTGCAGAGTCTTGCACAAAGGTCCGATGCCCTGCTGAGCCCCGGAAAATCACGTCGCGGAGCGGTCGAGGGGAGGTCACGGCGGGATAACTCTCGCGGCTTCTTGCAAAATTTTGCAGCAAGGTCTTTCGGACCGCTTACATGGCTGTTACGTTCACCTCGCCCGACGGGCTCCCACTCCCGGCCTCACCCGAGGGGTGGGTCCCCCAGCGGCGCAGTCGGCAAGCGGCAGGACGGCAGACGGGGCCGTCTCCTGCTCCACTCGGGCTTTCACCCTCAAGGAGAACTCATGCGGCGTGGCATAGCGGCCACCGCGCTGGTGGCGTCCCTCGCCCTCGCGGCGACGGCCTGCGGTTCGGACGGCGACAGCGGAGACAAGGCCGGCGGCCCGGTCACCATCACCTGGTGGGACACCTCCAACGCGACCAACGAGGCGCCGACGTACAAGGCCCTGGTCAAGGAGTTCGAGGCCGCCAACAAGGACATCAAGGTCAAGTACGTCAACGTCCCCTTCGACCAGGCGCAGAACAAGTTCGACACCGCCGCCGGTTCCAAGGGCGCCCCCGACGTGCTGCGCTCCGAGGTCGGCTGGACCCCCGCCTTCGCCAAGAAGGGCTACTTCCTCCCGCTGGACGGCACCGAGGCCCTGAAGGAGCAGGACAAGTTCAAGTCCAACCTGCTCGAGCAGGCCAAGTACGAGGGCAAGACCTACGGCGTCCCGTTCACCACGGACACGCTCGCGCTGGTCTACAACAAGGAGCTGTTCGAGAAGGCCGGCGTCGAGGCGCCCAAGACCTGGGACGACCTGAAGAAGGCCGCCGCCACCATCAAGGACAAGACCGGCGTCGACGGCTACTGGGGCTCCACCGCCGGCTACTACGCGCAGACCTTCCTCTACGGCGAGGGCACCGACACCGTCGACGTCGACGCCAAGAAGATCACCGTCAAGTCGCCCGCGGCCAAGAAGGCCTACGGCACCTGGCTGAGCCTGTTCAAGGGCAAGGGCCTGCACAAGGCCGACACCACCGCCGAGGCCTACGCGCACATCCAGGACGCGTTCGTCAACGGCAAGGTCGCCGCGATCATCCAGGGCCCGTGGGAGATCACCAACTTCTACAAGGGCTCGGCGTTCAAGGACAAGGACAACCTCGGCATCGCCACCGTCCCGGCCGGCTCCACCGGCGAGGCCGGCGCCCCGACCGGCGGCCACAACCTGTCCGTCTACGCCGGCTCCACCAAGGAGAAGCAGGAGGCCGCGCTGAAGTTCGTGAACTTCATGACCTCGGCCAAGGCGCAGGAGACCATCGCGCTGAAGAACTCCACGCTGCCCACGCGGGACGACGCCTACACCGACAAGGTCAAGGCCGACCCGGGCATCGCCGGCTTCCAGACGGTCCTCGCCGCCGCCCAGCCGCGGCCGGCGCTGCCCGAGTACAGCTCCATCTGGGGTCCGCTCGACGACGAGCTGCCGCAGATCGCCGGCGGCAAGAAGTCCCTGGACAAGGGGCTGACCGACGCCGAGACGTCGATCGCCAAGCTGGTGCCGGACTTCAGCAAGTGACGCCCGCGTGGCCGCCGGACCGCTCCCCGGGAGGGGGAGGTCCGGCGGCCACCGGCCGGTGTGCCGTACTCCTTGATCATCCAGAAGGTGCCGAACCATGACAGTCGCCATCGACCGCGCGACCGGCAAGAGCCGCGGTGACCGCGCGCCCCGGCCCGGCCCGGTCACCCGCCTGAGGCGGTCATTCGCCAAGCACTGGTACGCCTACGCCATGATCGCGCCGGTGGTCGTCGTGCTCGGCGTCATCGTGCTGTACCCCCTGGCCTACGGCTTCTATCTGACCCTGACCGACGCCGACAGCCTCAACTCGGCCCGCACCATCGGCGTCAACAAGATCGAGGCCACCTACAAGTTCGTCGGCCTGGACAACTACGCCGAGATCCTGTGGGGCGAGACGGCCTACGACCGCTTCTGGTCGCACTTCATCTGGACGATCGTGTGGACCGCGGCCTGTGTCACCCTCCACTACGGCATCGGTCTCGGTCTCGCGCTGCTGCTCAACCAGAAGCTGCGCGGGCGCACCCTGTACCGGCTCATCCTCATCCTGCCCTGGGCGGTGCCGACCTTCGTCACCGTCTTCGGCTGGCGCTTCATGCTCGCCGACACCGGGATCATCAACTCCGGCCTCGGCTCCCTCGGCCTGCCCACCCCGCCCTGGCTGGAGGACCCCTTCTGGCAGCGGTTCGCCGCGATCATGGTCAACACCTGGTGCGGTGTGCCGTTCATGATGGTCTCGCTGCTCGGCGGACTGCAGTCGATCGACTCCACGCTGTACGAGGCGGCCGAGATGGACGGCGCCAACGCCTGGCAGCGCTTCCGCAACGTCACCCTGCCGGGGCTGCGCTCGGTCAGCTCCACCGTGGTGCTGCTCGGCATCATCTGGACCTTCAACCAGTTCGCGATCATCTTCCTGCTGTTCGGCACCACCGCGCCGGACGCGCAGATCCTGGTGACCTGGGCCTACTACCTCGGCTTCGGACAGCAGCCGCGCGAGTTCGCCGAGTCGGCGGCCTACGGCATGCTGCTGCTGGCCATCCTGGTCGTCTTCACCTCCTTCTACCGCCGCTGGCTGAACCGCAACGAGCAGCAGCTCGCGATCTGAGGCAGGAGTTCTCATGAGCACCACGACTGTCGAGAAGGCTGCTCCGGCCCGGCCGGACGGCGGTGGGACGACCGTGAAGCGTCCGGTGCGCCGGCGCGGCGAACTCAGCCTGCCGGCCCGGCTGACCTCCCACGGCGTACTGACCGTGGCCAGCCTGATCGCGCTCTTCCCGGTCGCCTGGCTGGTCTTCCTCTCCCTCGGCCCGGACAAGGACGACTACCTGCACCCCGGCCGCATCTGGGGCAAGATGACGCTGGACAACTACGCGTTCGTCCTGGAGCACACGGCCTTCTTCCACTGGCTGAAGAGCTCGCTGATCGTCTCCCTCGGGACGACGGTGATCGGTGTGCTGGTCGCCGCCACCACCGGCTACGCGGTCTCCCGCATGCGCTTCCCGGGCTACAAGAAGTTCATGTGGGTGCTGCTGGTCACCCAGATGTTCCCGGTGGCCGTCCTGATGGTGCCGATGTACCAGCTCCTGTCCGAGCTGCAGCTGATCGACACCTACCTCGGCCTGATCCTGGTGTACTGCACCACTGCCGTGCCGTACTGCGCCTGGCTGATGAAGGGCTACTTCGACACCATCCCGTTCGAGATCGACGAGGCGGGCCGGGTCGACGGGCTGACCCCCTTCGGGACCTTCGCGCGGCTGATCCTGCCGCTCGCCAAGCCGGGCCTGGCGGTCGCCGCGTTCTACAGTTTCATCACGGCGTTCGGCGAGGTGGCCTTCGCCACGACGTTCATGCTGGACGACGAGAAGTACACCCTCGCCGTCGGTCTGCAGAGCTTCATCAGCGAGCACGACGCCCAGCGCAACCTCATGGCCGCCACCGCGGTCCTGATCGCGATACCCGTCTCCGGGTTCTTCTACCTGGTGCAGAAGAACCTGGTGACCGGACTCACCGCCGGCGGCACGAAGGGCTGACCCCCTTCGGCCGGAGACTCCCGCGCGCCTGACCGCGCGGGTAGGCGGCCCGCGGTGCCCATCCGACCCCGCTGACACCGCGGGCCGCCTCGTCCGGTCCCCCGCCCGCACCCACGCCTCACACGACCGCACTGACGCAACGCAAGGACGACATGAGTCAGCAGCACTCCGCCGCCCAGGTCCCGACCTCCTCGACCCAGCCGACGCCCTCCGCCGACTCGGCCGTCGCCACCGTCACCAGGCGCCGTGACTGGTGGCGGGAAGCGGTGATCTACCAGGTGTATCCGCGCAGCTTCGCCGACAGCAACGGCGACGGCATGGGCGACCTGGAGGGCATCCGCTCCCGCCTGCCCTACCTGCGCGACCTCGGCGTGGACGCGGTGTGGCTCAGCCCCTTCTACGCCTCCCCGCAGGCGGACGCCGGATACGACGTCTCCGACTACCGTGCCGTCGACCCCATGTTCGGCACCCTGCTGGACGCGGACGCGCTGATCCGCGACGCCCATGCACTGGGCCTGCGGATCATCGTCGACCTGGTGCCCAACCATTCCTCCGACCAGCACGAGTGGTTCAAGCGGGCCGTCGCCGAGGGCCCCGGCTCGCCGCTGAGGGAGCGCTACCACTTCCGGCCCGGCAAGGGGAAGAACGGCGAACTCCCGCCCAACGACTGGGAGTCGATCTTCGGCGGCCCCGCCTGGACCCGGGTCACCGAGCCCGACGGCACGCCCGGCGAGTGGTACCTGCACCTCTTCGCCCCCGAGCAGCCCGACTTCAACTGGGAGCACCCGGCGGTCGGCGACGAGTTCCGCTCCATCCTGCGCTTCTGGCTGGACATGGGCGTGGACGGCTTCCGCATCGACGTCGCCCACGGCATGGTGAAGGCCGAGGGTCTTCCCGACCTCGGAAGCCATGAGCAGCTGAAGCTGCTGGGCAACGATGTCATGCCGTTCTTCGACCAGGACGGGGTGCACGACATCTACCGGCAGTGGCGGAAGATCCTCGACGAGTACTCCGATGCGCTGGAGCCCGAAGGCGCCTCCGCCCAGGGGCGGGGACGGGCGACGGGCGGGCGCATCTTCGTCGCCGAGGCGTGGACGCCCACCGTGGAGCGCACCGCCAACTACGTGCGCCCCGACGAGCTGCACCAGGCGTTCAACTTCCAGTATCTGGGCACCTACTGGGACGCGGCCGAGCTGCGTGAGGTCATCGACCGCACCCTGGACGCCATGCGCCCGGTCGGCGCCCCCGCCACCTGGGTGCTGTCCAACCACGACGTCACCCGGCACGCCACCCGCTTCGCCAACCCGCCCGGGCTCGGCACCCAGATCCGGCAGGCCGGGGACCGCGAGCTGGGCCTGCGCCGCGCCCGCGCCGCCACCCTGCTGATGCTGGCGCTGCCCGGTTCGGCCTACGTCTACCAGGGCGAGGAGCTGGGCCTGCCGGACGTCGTGGACCTGCCCGACGAGGTGCGCCAGGACCCGGCGTACTTCCGGGGTGCGGGCCAGGACGGTTTCCGCGACGGGTGCCGGGTGCCGATCCCGTGGACCCGTGAGGGCTCCTCCTTCGGCTTCGGCGACGGCGGAAGCTGGCTGCCGCAGCCGGCGTGGTGGGGCGAGCTGAGCGTGGAGGCGCAGACCGGGGTGCCCGGCTCGACGCTGGAGATGTACCGGGCGGCGCTCGCGGTGCGCCGGGAGCAGCCCGACCTGGGCGCGGGCGACTCGGTGGAGTGGCTGCGGGCGCCGGAGGGCGTGCTCGCCTTCCGGCGCGGGGACTTCGTGTGCGTCGCCAACACCACCGGCGAGTCGGTGACCGTGCCCGCGTACGGGCGGGTGCTGATCTCCAGCAGCGAGGTCGCCGAGACCGGCGGGGAGACGAAGGTGCCGGGCGACACCACCGTGTGGTGGACCACCGCCTGACGGACGGTCCGCCCGGCAACTTTCTGGTTCAAGTTCGTACGGCCCGCTGCCCTTTCGGGCGGCGGGCCTTTAACATCTGCGTTGCCGCAAGTTTGCTGAATGTTTCAGCAAACACCTTCAACGTAGAAGGAAACCCCACACATGGCACGCAGAACCCTCGCCGGGGCGGCCGCTCTCGTCGCCGCCTCGCTTGTCATGACCCCGACCATCGCGGAGGCCTCCCCACCGGGCTCGAAGGACGTCACCGCCGTCCTCTTCGAGTGGAACTTCGCCTCCGTCGCCCGTGAGTGCACCACCACCCTGGGCCCCGCCGGCTACGGCTACGTGCAGGTCTCCCCGCCTGCCGAGCACATACAGGGCGGGCAGTGGTGGACCTCCTACCAGCCCGTCAGCTACCGGATCGCGGGCCGCCTCGGCGACCGTACCGCCTTCAAGAACATGGTCGACACGTGTCACGCGGCCGGAGTCAAGGTCGTCGTCGACACCGTCATCAACCACATGTCCGCGGGCAGCGGCACCGGCACCGGCGGCTCGTCGTACACGAAGTACGACTACCCCGGCCTGTACTCGGCCTCCGACTTCGACACCTGCACCTCCGAGATCACCGACTACCGGGACCGCTGGAACGTCCAGAACTGCGAGCTCGTCGGGCTCGCCGACCTGGACACCGGCGAGGAGTACGTGCGCGGCGCGATCGCCGGGTACATGAACGACCTGCTCTCGCTCGGCGTGGACGGATTCCGCATCGACGCCGCCAAGCACATCCCGGCCGCCGACCTCGCCGCCGTCAAGTCCCGGCTCAGCAACCCGTCGGCGTACTGGAAGCAGGAGGTCATCTACGGCGCGGGCGAGGCGGTGCAGCCGGACGAGTACACCGGCACCGGCGACGTCCAGGAGTTCCGCTACGCCTACGACCTCAAGCGCGTCTTCCGCAACGAGAACCTCGCCTACCTGAAGAACTACGGCGAGGGCTGGGGCTACCTGAAGAGCGACGTCGCCGGTGTCTTCGTCGACAACCACGACACCGAGCGCAACGGCTCCACGCTCAGCTACAAGGACAACGCCGACTACACCCTGGCCAATGTGTTCATGCTGGCCTGGCCCTACGGCGCCCCCGACATCAACTCCGGCTACGAGTTCTCCGACCCCGACGCCGGACCCCCCGACGGCGGCCGGGTGGACGCCTGCTGGCAGAGCGGCTGGAAGTGCCAGCACGCCTGGCCGGAGATCAAGTCCATGGTCGCCTTCCGCAACGCCACCCGCGGCCAGGCGGTGACCGACTGGTGGGACAACGGCGCTGACGCCATCGCGTTCGGCCGCGGCGACAAGGGCTTCGTGGCCATCAACCACGAGTCCGGCCCGCTGACCCGCACCTATCAGACCTCCCTGCCTGCCGGCACCTACTGCGACGTGCAGGGCAACAGGCAGGTGACGGTGGACGGTTCGGGCCGGCTCACGGCCACCCTCGGCAGCAACACCGCACTCGCCGTGTACGCGGGCAAGAGCGCCTGCTGAGACGACCGGGCACCCGCTGCAGCAAACCTGTGACGTCCGGCGGTCAGTTCTGTGGCCGCCGGACGCTAGCGTAAGCGCGGGATAAAGAACTCCCCCGCGGGGATGAGGAGCTGCGGCGCGATCCCTCCCCGCGCCGCTCGTCCGCGCCGCAAGGGGGAGCCATCCGCATGGCTGTGAACAACACTCAGCGTCCCCGCGGACGCGTGGCGGGATGCCTGCAGGCCCTGCTGGTGCCGCTGATCATCGTCGGCATCATCGGCGCGTGGAACTACTTCAGGGACGACGAGTCCCCGTCGTCCTCCTCGTCCTCCTCGTCGTCGTCCTCGTCCCCGTCCTCGTCGTCCTCCCCGGACGACAAGGGCGGCGGCTCCGACGGCTGGAAGGTCGGCGACTGCGGCGGCCCGGACCCGGACAAGGGGTCCGACAGCTACAAGAAGCTCGACTGCGACGACTCCGGCGCCACCTTCAAGGCCATGAAGATCCTGGACGGCGCCATCCTGGACGACTCCATCCAGTGCCCCGCGGGCACCGACATCATCATCAAGGTCTCCATCAGCTTCGGTTCGTCCAGCGGCGGCGGCATCCCCTCCAGCACCGTCTGCGGCCGCAACCTCTCCGACGACCACCCCGGTGACGCGGGCGCCGGCGGCGGCCAGCTGGTGAAGGGCGACTGCATCGACTCCACCGCCAAGGAGATCCCCTGCGCCTCGGCGGGACCCGACGACTACAAGGTCCTCGACCTGGTCAAGACGGAGTCCGAGTGCCCGGCCAAGACCACCGACCCGCTGAAGCTGACCCTCGGGATCGGCCGTCCCTACGACGTGATCTGCGGCCGCAAGGCGGCCTGACGCCGGCCGACGGATCGTCATACGGCACCTGCGCGCCGCCGGTTCCCCTCGCGGGGCCGGCGGCGCGCCGTCGTGTGCGCCCGCGCCCGCCTGCCGCCGGCCGCTGCGTGCCCCACTCGTCCGCCCCTGCCGGAAAGCTCCGCCCGGCAGCTCCTGGAAGTTCTTGCCGCCGCTTTCACGAGTCTTGCTGTAAAGCTTTCAACAGCGGTACGGTCGCGCGGGCGCCCCGGTGACGTGGCCGAAACGGTCGTCCCCAGGGCGTGGGGTCGGACCCGTATGAGCCGTCATCGCAAGGAGTGCACCCTGTGATACCCAGTTGGCCCGCGCCCCCGGGGCGCCGATCCGCGCGCGCCAGACGGGTCGCCGCCGTCACCGTCGCCGCGCTGGCCGCCGCACTTGTGCAGCCGCTCGCCGCCCGCGCCGACGCCCCGCCCGCGCCGCCGTCGGACACCCGGCTCGCCGAGGAGCCCGCACGGCACGACCTGACCCGCGAGCAGTTCTACTTCGTCCTGCCGGACCGTTTCGCCAACGGCGACCGGGGCAACGACCGCGGCGGTCTGACCGGCTCCCGGCTCACCACCGGGTACGACCCCACCGACAAGGGCTTCTACCAGGGCGGCGACCTCAAGGGCCTGATCAAGAAGCTCGACTACATCAAGGGCCTCGGCACCACCGCCATCTGGATGGCCCCCATCTTCAAGAACCAGCCCGTGCAGGGCACCGGCAAGGACGCCTCGGCCGGCTACCACGGCTACTGGATCACCGACTTCACCCAGGTCGACCCGCACTTCGGCACCAACGAGGACCTCGAGAAGCTCATCGACAAGGCCCACCACAAGGGCATGAAGGTCTTCTTCGACGTCATCACCAACCACACCGCCGACGTCGTCGACTACGAGGAGAAGTCCTACAGCTACCTCTCCAAGGGCGCCTTCCCCTACCTCACCAAGGACGGAAAGCCCTTCGACGACGCCGACTACGCCGACGGCGGGAAGAAGTTCCCGCGCACCGGCACCGGCACCTTCCCGCGCACCCCCGTCGTCCCCGCCGCCAAGAAGAACCTCAAGGTCCCCGCCTGGCTCAACGACCCGGCGATGTACCACAACCGGGGCGACTCCACCTGGGCGGGCGAGTCCACCACCTACGGCGACTTCTCCGGCCTGGACGACCTGTGGACCGAGCGTCCCGAGGTCGTCGAGGGCATGAAGAAGATCTACCAGCGCTGGGTGAGGGACTTCGGCATCGACGGCTTCCGGATCGACACCGTGAAGCACGTCAACATGGAGTTCTGGACCCAGTGGGCCACCGCCCTGGACGCCTACGCGGCCAAGCAGGGCCGGGACGACTTCTTCATGTTCGGCGAGGTGTACTCCGCCGACACGAACGTCACCTCCCCGTACGTCACCCAGGGCCGGCTCGACGCCACCCTGGACTTCCCCTTCCAGGACGCCGCCCGCCGGTACGTCTCCCAGGGCGGCAGCGCGGCCGCGCTCTCCGCCGTCTTCGGCGACGACTACAAGTACACCTCCGGCACGGCCAACGCCTACGAGCAGGTCACCTTCCTCGGCAACCACGACATGGGCCGCATCGGGACGTTCCTCCAGCAGGACGACCCCGGGGCCTCCGACGCCGAGCTGCTGAAGAAGGACGTCTTCGCCCACGAGCTGATGTTCCTCAGCCGAGGCAACCCGGTGATCTACTACGGCGACGAGCAGGGCTTCACCGGCGCCGGCGGCGACAAGGACGCCCGCCAGACGCTGTTCGCCTCGCGCACCGCCGACTACCTCGACGACGACCTCATCGGCACCGACCGCACCCACGCCGAGGACACCTACGACACCCGCTCGCCCCTCTACCGTGCGATCGGCGAGCTCGCCAAGCTCCGCAAGGCCCACCCGGCCCTCGCCGACGGCGTCCAGCAGGAGCGGTACGCGGCCGACGGTCCCGGCGTCTACGCCTTCTCCCGCACCGACGCCACCACCCGCACCGAGTACGTCGTCGCCCTCAACAACGCCGGCACCGAGAAGCGGGCCTCCTTCGCGACCGGCTCGGCCGGCATGACCTTCAAGGGCGTGTACGGCACCGACGCCACCGTGCGGTCCGGCGCCGACAAGAAGATCACCGTCACCGTCCCGGCCCGCTCGGCGATCGTCCTCAAGGCGGCCGGACCGCTCGCCCGGCCCGCCACCGCACCCACCATCACCCTCGAGGCACCCGAGGCCGGTGCCACCGGCACCGTCGAGCTGACCGCCGACGTCGACGGCGGCGGCCTCAACCGGGTCGTCTTCGCCGCCCAGACCGGCAACGGCGCCTGGCGGACCCTCGGCTCCGCCGACCACGCCCCCTACAAGGTCACCCACACCATCGGCGAGGACGTGCCCGCAGGCACCGCCCTGCGCTACAAGGCCGTGGTGATCGACTCGGCCGGGCGCACCGAC